>Ga0255354_1000165_pt1 | contig 40722 bp, 34 predicted proteins | sample HBST50metaG_FD_189942 | JGI IMG/M metagenome (GOLD analysis project Ga0255354, IMG submission 189942) | Peat soil microbial communities from Stordalen Mire, Sweden - H.B.S.T50 | ecosystem: Environmental > Terrestrial > Soil > Wetlands > Peat | place: Sweden: Norrbotten County, Stordalen Mire...
GGTCAATCAACTGCTCCAGATCGATCTGGAATAGCTCACGTTGCGGGTGCCTGGGCTCATTCTTAGGGCGCATCGTTTTCCCCGGAAATTGCTTTGTTTCGAACAACTTCTGGGATTATTCTATCACGTATGTCGCCCTATGCCATTGATTCTTTAACATGTTATGCGTTTCTCAGGATCGACTGATTAAATCAATAACTTAATTGTCGAAGAGTCATCAATCGGTAAACTCGTACGGCAATTTTACGGCAATCTTGCCCTTGGGAGTGCCGTTTGCGCTCACTCCCCGTTGTCGCACTACCGGAGGGCCGACCATGCACCCCCCCCACTCCCAGCGGCCCTCTGGCGAAGGGCAGGGATACCGCTCCGTCAATCCTGGGATTCAATACGAAATTGGGGTATACCCCTCACAAGAGGTCTTGGTTGAAGTGAACAACCATTTCCCGGCACTTATCCAACTCGACCAATTAAAACACTCATTTGCCAATGAACCAAGTGACGAGCAGTTGCTAATTGCCTTGGACGGTCTTCAAAGTGAGCGATTCATCGAAGGGAAACCTCTGTATGAGCACACATCGGGAAGACGCAAACTTGCGATCATGGCGAATATCAAGATAACGAAGGAAGGACGCCAGCATCTCTCTCCCGTTCCATTGCAGACTGATCGGGGCATTACGAACTTCACTTTCAATGCACCTGTGGGCAAGGTGTACAGCAATTCTGTGGATCAATCAACCAACAATTGTACGATCACTTTGCCGAACCTTCAAGACATAGAAGACATTTCAAAAGGTCATCCTGAATTGCAGGCTGCCGCTGTGGAGGTCCGCAACGCGCAACAGCAAGGCACAATTGCATTAGAACTACTTTATAACACAGTAGTACTAGCGCTCTACGCATTTCGGGCGGAAGCGCCAGCCGGCGGATAATACGGAACTATACGTGCTGGCTCTACGGCGTGCCACCTGGGTAACCGACGGGGGGGCATGAAGCTGGTCTCTTTGAACTGCGGATTGCCTCGAGAAGTTCGGTGGCGCGGACAAAGCGTGACCTATTATCTAGCAGCGGGAAGTTTGCGCATCCCCAGGACGCAATGATCGGCAAGCCAGCTTTTTACTACGTACACCAGCTTGTTGTTGCTGTCCGGGTCGGTTGGCCGCAAAAAGAAGCCAGGATCGACCAAATAACGAATGGAATTGCTGACGATGCCTTCCATAACTTCGCCATCGACGAATTTGAGCCGTACCCAAATGCCGGGAACCACCGAAACGCCGGAGTGAAAATTCAGAGGATTGTGGTCCGAGTTCCCATCGAAACAGGTCACATAAAAGATGGCCTTGATATCCGTTGTTGAAATCGCCTCAACAACATCGGAATCCAGTCTGCGTACCCGGATGACGCCGGACACCCGGCAGGCGTCACTGCTCAGCAACTCTTCGATCGTGTTCTGCTCTGGGGACTCTAGATAACCCTTGATGGTCGAGGATCCAAGCTGGATTACGACTTTCTGCAACCCGGAAAGCTTCAGATCGCCCGGGACCAGAGTTAAGCGGTTCGTGCAAGACCCATGCTTTGCTCCCCTTGCGGCGGACGGAGTTTGTACTGCTTGATTTTGTACAACATTGCCTTGTAGCTGATTTTCAATTCGCTCGCCGCCGCTTTGCGATTCCATCCGGTTCCTTCCAACGCCTGGGCGATTGCGCCCGATTCGGCGCCACCCTTTAGATTACGCACCAGTTGCTTGAGTCCTTCGCTATTCCCCGCCTCTTCTCTCGCGGAAGCAGACGATCCTGCAGCTTGCTCAGGGCTCAGTTCCTCAATGATTGCCCGCTCGTCGCCCAAGACCAGATAGCGCTTGATCGTGTTTTCCAATTCGCGAAGATTGCCTGGCCAGGAGTGATTAACAAGAGCCTGCATGAGCGCGGGGGAGACCGGTAAAGGGTCGCACGAATACTTGACGGACACCTTTTGCATGAAGTGTTCGGCCAAGATGGGAATCTCTTCTGTGCGCTGGCGTAGCGGAGGCATCTTCAAGGTGAATCCATTGAGACGGTAGTAGAGATCTTCGCGAAACGTCTTCTCTGTGATGGCTGCCTTGATATCGATGTTTGTAGCCGCGATGACGCGCACATCCACCTTGACGTTGGTCCGGCTTCCCAAGCGCGAGAAGCTTCCGTCCTGAAGTACCTGGAGCAGCTTGGCCTGCAGAATCGTAGGCATTTCGCCAATCTCGTCCAACAAGATGGTGCCGTTGTTGCAAAGTTCGAATTTGCCGGGCTTGGATTTGACAGCGCCTGTGAAGGCGCCTTGCTCATAGCCGAACAGTTCGCTCTCCAACAGGTCTGCGGGCATGGCTGCGCAATTGACTTTCAAGAAGGTGCGCTGGCTGCGGGCCGACATCTTGTGAATCAACATGGCAGCGATCTCTTTGCCCGTGCCGCTCTCGCCGAGAATGAACACAGGAATGTCTGCACGCGCAACCAGCTTGCACTGGGACTCGATCTCTCTCATGCGCTCGCTGGCTCTGACGAAGGACGAGTTCTCGTCGAGGCGAATCTCATTGACCTGACCGCTGTCCGGCAGTTGCGCGGGTTGTTTCAGACACTGCTCCAAGCAACGTTCAATATCTTCTTTGTAGAACGGCTTGAGGATCACGTCGACGGCGCCCATGCGCGTCGCCTGGACCACGTCCTGCAACTCCGCAGAACAAGCGAGCAGAACAATTGGAAGCGAGGGCTTCAGAGCAAGGACTCCGGCGAGAAGCTCAAGCGCGTTTTCTTCCAGGTCGTCTTCGGATACGTGCCAATCCATAAGGAGCAGATCCGGCGCGAGAGATTCTCTCAAGCTGCGAGTGAGCTCTGCTGGATTGGTGAACAGGCTCAAACTAAAACGGTCCGCGAGAATGCGTTGAATATAGTTCAGAATGGCTGGATCTTGTTCCAGAACTGCGATGTGATGAGTCCGCTTTCCCGAGGTCTTCATGGTCGTTCTACTTGGCCCTTTCCGTACGTGTTCCTGCGACGCTCGCCCTAAAAAGACAGCGGGTTCCACTCTTGGCGCCTGACGAGCTGAACGCGGGAATCCGAACTATCAAAACAGGTGCCGACTACTGGTCGCCACCCAGTAATAACCGTCTCCCACCATGGTCTCTTCCGAGGACACAGGGGTGTTGGTCAAGTGAAGACAGCGGCCAAATAACGGGTGAAGTTGGTGATGCCCGTCACTGGCTATTGTGATGCGTGTCACGGGTGCTTAAATGGAGAATACCACTCCAAAAGGGAAAAACATTTACCTCGAGCGAAGAAACTTGCACACTCTGGGGTACTGAAGGTCCCTACAAGTAACTTGGCACCATCTGATTCGCCCTCCTCGATGTTTCGCCGCGCAGTTGTGCCACCCGCGCTTGCAGCAAGGACTTCAGCGCAGTGAGAGATCTTTGGAAGGTGTTGTCGGCATTGACCTCCGAGCAGTTCAATCGTCCTGGTGAAGAGGTCGATCCTGGACCCTCTTTTCACGACGCTCACTGATCGTCAGGCCGAATTTCTTCCTGCCACCCTGGCGGTGACCGGTTGGTGCCGTAGTTTGGTTAACAAATTGCAACAGAGGAGTTGGAACAGCCCACTCTGCATCGGACGGAGAACACCTTTGGCACGTGTGAACGAAAGCGTCGAAGGGAACCCTCAGCCTCCGATAGATGTGTTCTTTGGCCAGTCGAAAGCGATGGCCCTTGCTCGCGAAAAGCTGAATCGGATAGCGGGGACGAATGTGCCGGTCCTTCTCCAAGGCGAAAGCGGGACAGGCAAAGACATTTTTGCGAGACTGCTGCACACCCGCTCGGATCGCGCCATGTACCCCTGGGTCAAAGTCACATGTCCGGCGATTCCAAACTCCCTGATCGAGTCAGAGCTGTTTGGATATGAGCGCGGCGCATTCACCGGAGCGTTCGCTACCAAACCCGGGCGAGTGGAATTGGCAAACAAAGGGACTCTGTTTTTGGATGAAGTCGACAGTCTGGATTTGTTTGCACAAGCCAAGTTGCTCCAGGTGCTTCAAGATGGCAGCTTCATGCGGGTGGGGGCACAGGAGTCGCGAAAAGTGGAGACGCGGCTTGTCTGCGCCGCTCATGGAAACCTGCGGCAAAAGATCGCTGAAGGAACCTTTCGGCTCGACTTCTTCTTCCGCATCAATGCCGTCACCATCGACTTGCCCCCTTTGCGGCAGCGCACTATGGATCTTCCGGCCTTGGTCGACCACTTTTTCGAAGTCCACTCGAAGGCCTTTCGTCTGAAGCCGAAGCCGCTCTCGCGCGGAATCATGGACCTGATGCGACTCTACGACTGGCCGGGCAACATTCGTCAGCTCGAAAACATGATTCGCAGCTACGTCCTGATTGGAAGCGAAGAGACTTTGACGGCTGACCTGATCCCGGCTGCTCCCAAAGATTTGATTCCCGACGTCGATCTCGCCAATCCTATTTCGCTCAAGGAGATCACGAAGGCCGCGACGCGCAACCTGGAACAAGAGATCATCCTGAAGGTGCTGCAGGCAAATGGCTCAAGTCGTCAGAAGACGGCGAAGTGGCTCAACATCAGTTATCGATCTCTCCTCTACAAGCTGCAGAACTCGAGAGAGCGCGGCCTTTCGGGCATAGCGCCGCCTGCACCGCCTTCCGATCCGGATCACGCTGCGGAATCCTCTTAGGGCGCAGCGAAATGGAGAGAGTCTCAAGAGCGCGAGGCGGGACCTCCGTTCCAAAGCCCTAAGCGCGCAAGTGGTGGCGAAGTCTGAGGAACGGCTTCTCAAGCAGGAAATAGGATCCGAGCGCGGCGGCCACGGCAAAAACGAGATTCTGCGGGAAAGCGTCCGCCCAGGCCGCTGAGTTTCGATTCAGGAATAACTGCTGCCAGAGATAAAGCGAGTAGCTGAGAAGGCCCACAAACGCGATCGGCCTCCAGTTGAGGACTTGTCCGACCCAGTCGCTGGATCGATAAACACAGCGGTGAATGAGAATGGCAAGAAGCGCATTGGCGATGGTCGCGCCAACGACCGAAACCACCGTGTAACCTCCATAGCGATTGATCGACAGGACCACAACCAGCAAAATCAGAGAATTAACGGGGCGGAACAAGCGGAGGTACCAGTCCCGCCGCTCGAGCCATCCGCTTGTTTTCGCGAGCAGGCAGCCCATCGCAAGACTGTCTGCGACCATGGGAAACATTTCCAGATCCTGATAGGGCGTGCCCCTCAGAAACAGCGCAGCGCAAGCGCGCGCGACGGGGGCAAAGAGAATGACTCCTGCAGCAACCCAGCCAACTCGCCGGAGTCCGAACAAGACGAAAGTCAAAGGCCAGATGAGGTAAAACTGTTCTTCGACAGAGAGCGACCAGAGATGTCCGATCAACCATGCTCGTTCTGGCTCGAAGTTGACCGTGTATGTGAGGGCGTGCCAGATATCTCTAGATTGCAAGCTCACAATTCCGGCTGCCCACAGCAGGCATACGCAGGCGATGAATGCCAATGCGGCCGGGAAGAGGCGCAGTGCTCTGCGCGCATAAAAAAGCCTTAGAGACACACGTCCGTGCTTCGCTTGCTCCGAGATGAGCAGGCGTGTGATCAGGAATCCGGAGATCACAAAAAAGACAACGACTCCCAGGTGGGCGTAGTCTCCTATGCCCAAATTCAAGGGAACAAAACCGCGCGTTCCATTCAGATGGCCCAGCAGGACCAGCACGATCGCAAAGGCGCGCAGCCCGTCGAGCGACGGCAGGTGGCCGGGTTTAGCGGATACACTCCCCGGCAACGACGTGTTGGAGGCGACAAGTAGGTTCACGTAATCTCATTTCACTTCCCCCTCGGTTTAGGAGGCTACTGCGTCGCTCATCATCGGGATCGCGTCCCGGCTGCAATTTGGTCGTTCCGTTCGAAACGAGCCGACTTTGGTCCCGGCGCAAAGGCCTGAAGGCGCGTGGATGTCACCAACTCAAGCGTATCGAGCAGCTCTGCGGCCACGGTGCTCCAACTGCGGCTCCTTTGCGCAGAGATGGCTGCTGCGTCCCAGGTCTCATCGAGGACCGATGCAAGCGCAACAGCAAGCGCAGCCGGATCGCGAGGTTGAATGAGGCGGCCGCATTGGTCGCTCATGATCTCGGGGATGCCGCCAACATCCGTGGCCACCACGGGACGGCCACAAGCGAGCGCTTCCAGAACGACGTTCGGACAACCTTCGTTGTAGCTTGGCAACGTCACGAGGTCGGCCGCCGCCATCCACACGGCAACCTCGTCGAAAGCGCAACCGGGCAGTAAGTGAACATGCGATGAAATGCCATGGAGCCGGATTTCGTTCTCGATCACAGACCTGTCCGGTCCGTCGCCGACCATGTAGACATGCATTCGCGGGCGCTGGTCATGCAGTGTCCTTGCTGCTTGCACGAGTTCGCGAAGTCCCTTCCGCACATCCATGCGCCCGATGTACACCACAGCCTCCGATGCCGGCTCAACGTGCAGCTTCCGCCTTGCCTCATTGCGATCGCTCACATGAAAGACAGAGAGATCGCAGCCGTTCACAATGGTGCGGACTTGCTCCGGCATCGCACCCATGGCGATGGCCTTCGTGCGCAGGCTCTCACTCACCATGACAAGAGCATCGGCTTCTCGCAGAACAGTGCGCGTGTGCATGGCTGAGACTCGATCAGCGATGCTATGGACATCCGATCCAATTCCACCGCCGACAACAGGCACAGACAGCGTCTTGCCGATCTGCAGTGCGGCGAACGCGTCGGGATAGAGGAAGTAGCTCAGGATGAGATCGGGAGCAAATCTGCGAACATGCGGCAACAGGGCGCGAGAGGCCAACCAGCCGTTGAGCGGACGCGAGACAAAAGGTATGGCGGGATAGTCATGATAGCTCGCATCGACGTCCGGCGGCGGGACGAACGAGCCGTCGACATGGCCGCGACTTCGGCTCCAGGGCTTGAGCATGGACGGATAGTCGGCATGAGGATGGAAAACCTGCACAGTTGCGTGGAGGGCAAGTTGCCGCAGCGTCTGGTATGCGGAACGACCGTCCGTAGGCTTTTCCGCGCTGGGGAAATATGAGGTTACGACAGCGATCTTAAGCATTGCGAACGGACCTTTCAGGAAGCGCAGAAGCCTGCACTTCCACTTCGCTTCCATGAGGCTGCGCGGCGATGGAGTGCAATAGGCGTGCATAGCGAGTTGCCAACACTTTGCGCTCGTATTGTGCAATGCTTCCAAAGTCTGGTTGAAACGCTGCCTGCAGCGAAGTGCCGCGGGCTGCAGCATCCATAAAGAGCTGGCGGATGCCTGCAACGTCGCGGCTTCCGGCCCACCATCCGGCGCGCAATGTTTCAATCATGCGCCGGACGTCTCCGTCCGGATGGACGGTTGCAAGAATCGGCCGGCCGCCGCCGATATAGTCGTAGAACTTGGCGGGCACGTTCAGCGTGTCGTGGGTGATGAGCAGCAAGTAATCCGTCTCATCAATGGCGGCCAGTGCTTCATGTTGCGGCAGGAAGCCATTCAGTTCGACCATATCGCCCAACTGCATGAGGATCTCGCGGAAACGAGGTTCTTCGATGTAGCCGATAAAGCGGATCTTGAAACGAGACTTCACTGCTTCAGGCAGCGATTGCACGGCTTGCACGAACGTCGCGGGCTCAGTGGAGCGGTAAACGCTGCCGATGTAGGTGACCACGATTTTTCCGTCGGCGCGTGGCTGGCGCGGAGTTGCAGAGCGTCGGATCCTTGTGGCGTCGAATCCATTGGGAATGAGTTGGAACTTGTTGTCGCGCTCCTGCGGATAGCGACCGCGAATCTCCAATCGCGCGGCCTCGGTCACTGCAACGACAGCCGTGGCCTGCGTGACAGCAGCGCTCTCCGCTCTGCGGGCCACGGCCATTGCGCGGTCGGATCGGCTAAAGCTGACGAGGCCAATGGTGGTCGAAAGCCACTCGTCGCGGAAGTCGATCACAATTGGCAGCAGGGGAAATTCCTTGCGCAATTTCTCGACCAGGAGAACGCTCGAAAATGGAGGGACGGTGATCAGCACGAGGTCGATGTTGCGCTTCTTGACGAGGCGGCGCGCAGCGCGGCTGAGCGCAGGCAGCCAAGTTACCTGGGGATCCGGCAGCAGAATGTCCTGCAGCATTCTCTTCAAAAAGCTTGGCTTCGCGGCCGGCTTTGCAGCGGTGGCTTTGTCCCCGGCTTTCCCGCCGACGATCAGCTTCTTGATTGCCTTCTTGATGGCGAAGGGAAGATCGAGCGCGAGGGTCCGATGGATTGTGACGGACGCCGGGATCTCGGCGAGCAGCGTGGTGTCAGTCCCGACAGAAGAAGCGTTGCGGGCCGTAAGTACATCCAGCCGGATTCCTTCAGCGCGAAGATAACGCGCCAGGCTTGCAGCGCGCAACACACCCACCCCACCCACGGGTGGAAATGAATACGTGACCAGCAGAACATTCAACGGCGTCATCGAACCGCCTCCGCGTCAGTGTCCGCTGTCGTGCGGACGGTATTCGTTCCTTGAATAATGGCGTCGGCCGCTTGATACATCTGCCAGGCCGTTGCCCAATGGATTTCTATGCCTCTTCGCTCCGCTTCTTCGGCGAGCCACCGGAAAAGATCGCCAAGGCCACCGTTCAACAGCGGCTCAAGGTTTCTGTCGGCTGCGCCGTGCGTATAGAGCTTGAGAAAGAGGTCGTCGCCGACGGTGGGAGCGAGGTCGAACCATTGGCTGACGCGTGCGGGAGTTGGCATATCGTAGCCAGCGATTTCACCAGTCTCCAATCGCGGCATGAGGCGCTGACCAAAGCGCAGGCCGACCGGTCCGGTAATCATCAGCAGGTCGCCGCGCGTGCCGCCGCGAACTGTGGCTTCACGGCCACGATCGAAAGACTTGGGACGTCCATCCGGATTATTTGTGCACCAGTAGATCTGGTTCACCACGCGCCCTTGCGTTGCTGAAGGAAGCGACGGCATCGTGAAATCCGCATAGCAACCAAGATCGCGCAGCAGAGCGATTTCTCCGTTGAGGCCGCACCACTTACCATCCGGACGCGAGTTGTCGAGCGCCCAGTTTCCGTGAATGAAGCCGAAGACTGTTCTGCCGTCCTGCTTGCGAAGCAGTCCGTGATCATCCGTCAATCGGCGGCAGAATTCCGTGATCTTGCGGATGAAGGAGTCTCGCTGTTCGTGGTCATGATGCAGATGTACTTCTACATCTCCTGTGCCGCAGCGCACCATTTCTGCGATGCCCTCAAGCAAATCATGCCGGTATTCTTCCTGCGGATAAAAGAAGCTGTATTGTGGGCGCTGCCCCTCCGAGTCCCGTGGAGCATCGTCCGAGATGCGCGGCCATTTCTGGCGCCATTGCGCCACGCGGGCCATCGCAGTCTCAACGGACGACCCCATTCCCAGCGGCTCGTAATGATCGGTAATGGCAATCCAGGCGCGCTTCGGTTTGGGCCGCATCGCTCTCAACAGGCGGTCCTTTACGTAGGGAGCAAACCAGATCTCTGCGTGTCGAGGAAGCTTCATAACTTCTTTCCAGCCTTTGGGCGTTGTAGCGTCTTGTGTTGCATTGCGGGAGCCTCGGGAACATCGCGAACAAACCCGCGTCGATTCGCTCTTCCTATGTTTCGCGCGAAACTGCAAGCTCGCGGATCTCTTCCACATGCGCATCTGCATCGACTGCGCCTATTCAAATGCCCCCACTGTGAGCGTCTGCGTCCGAACTTGCTGCAACGCCGACGGTCCGTACTGAAAGCGCACAGGCAACTTCGGTCCCGAGGCTGGCAAGTTTGCGCCAGCGTTGACGAGTCCAGTCGCAGGTGCGAAGGTTGTCGGGTTGAAGGGTGCCGTAGAGACGCCAATCAGGCCCCGCGCGCCAACTGTATCGGATTGATTGCTCGCCCCCTGGAAAGCAAACTGCGAACTTTTCAAAGTCCACCCTGTGCCCTCTCCACCGGACATGTTTCCCGACCCCCAGTTGGAGTTGATGACGTTCCTCCCGAAGGTTGTGAACTGCGTGGTGCGGTCGTTCCAATAAAAGCCGGCCCGTATGTTCGCATCCATCCAGATGACGTTGTTATGAACCTGAATCTGAGGCCACTCGATCTCGGCAAAGTCATTGCCGCCGCCGCCCGAGGTTGAGAACATCTGCCAAGAGTAGGATTTGGAATCCTGTTCGTAGAAGGTGTTGTTGTAGAACCATAGTGTTCCAATGCGATCGCTTTCGAGCAGTCCATGATCGCCGGCGTAGTGGATTGGCGCCGCAGCAACGCTGTTCACAAATGTGTTTCCATAGACGTAATCGCCATGGTGCGCCTCGACGGCCGCAGCCAGAAGGTCAGCCGTATACGCGTCCGCCGGATAGGTCGAGTGATAGGAGGACGTCCCTTGCAGGTATCCCTCAAACGTGATGTATGGTCCGGCATCTTCGTTATCGACCAAGTCCAGTTGCCGCGCCGCGCCATCGCCAAAGTAGTTGTAACGCACAATGTCAGGAAAGCCGCGGCTCTTGAGGTTCGATCCCAGCGCTCCTGATTGATAGTCGTCAACAATGTTGAACTGCACGACCTCGTTGAGGCCCTGGATATACAACTGATGATCGAGATACGTGCCAACGGCGCCGTTCGCGTGCAGGTGATTGCCTTCATACAGAGTGTTTGCTACGACCGCGTAGCCATTGTTCGCGTTGAAGTCGGAGAAGAAGCCATTGCCGCAGTTGTACGCGTCGATGCCCCGCACCACGATGTCGACGCTCGGAAAGAGACGGACGCAGGCAGCACCATCCAGCCACGGAGCATCCTTTGATCCCGAGGGCAGCGTGTAGGTGTGGGGAGACTTGGCATTTTGAATTGTGAGGCCCTCTACGATGAGGTTCTGCGCACCATTCGAGGCTCCGGTGTAGGTTCCGGCCCAGCCCGGCGTGCCGATGCCGACTGCTGCATAACCCGCGGAATAGCTGCTCACGTCTGGGTTCCCGGAGGAATGATCAGCGTCGATTACGGGGAGATTGCCACGGGAATCCGGTACGCCGCAGACACGAACCGGCTGCGTGCGCGTGGCATGTGTCGCGACCTGGAAGTACTCGTGAAATGTGGTGGGGCTGGCACCGGTGTTGTCATCGTTGTGAATGCGCACGGTAGATCCTGCCTTGAGCGAGGACCAAGGAACCGAGCGAATCGTTCTGTAGCGCCGCGCCGGGCCCACATCGTAGATCTTCCCCGTCAGAGCCGGATCGACCGAGCAATCCACCGGCATCGTCTTCGAAGGCGTCACCTGATACGGCATGGTGTGGCCAGTCACGTAGACGATCGTCGTGTTCGTCTTCGAGCGGTCTGCGGCGCTGGTGGCAGTCAATTTGTAGCGCCCCTGCACGGTCGCGGAAAAAACGGTGTCACGATTTGCCGTATCGGTGAGGATGCCATTGCCATCTTTGGGCTGTGAAACAATCGCCCACGTGACGTTGAGGTTCGTCGCGCCCCAGACAAATGCCTGGATGTCGGCCTTTTGTCCGGAATAGAGCGTGGTGTAAAAAGGCACGACATGAACCTGAACGGCGGGATTGCAGACATTCACGATGATCGAGGCCGTCGGCTGTGTCCCCTCCAGGGATCTTGCAGTGAGCGTAAATTGCGTGAATGAACTCACTTTGTAGCCATTCGAAATCTTGAAAGAACAACTGCTTCCCTTTGGCGGTGCAGTCACGTCGACCCAATTGCCCGTTGCGGAAGAGAGCGCTGCGCCGCCGGTGACGGACCATTCGACCACGTTCGTTCTTCCGTTGCTGACGGTGGCAAACATACGCCGCACACTGCCTGGCAATACGTTGAATCCGTAGGCAGGCTGAGTGATGGCGATGGAGACAGCCGAGGAAGAGGTGCTCTGAGCTGGTGCACCAAGGGCTTTTCGGCACGCAACCGGGAACACGGCTATCGAAAGGCACAAGGCCATCGCTACAATGCGGCGACTACTCATAGGGGATTTCCTTCTTGTCATTGGCCAGAAGCGCATCGAGGGGATCGGGCAGCGAATAATGGACAGGATCTGCGCGAACGAGAAGCGACAGTCCGGTCTGCACGCGTTTGGCGATGGACTGCGGCAACATTCCCGCCAGGATGTTGAACCGATCGCGGTCTTCCGGCTCCAGCACGCGCGCGAGGTAAAGCAATGCGAACAGGACAATCAACGCGGTGCTTCCACCCCAGACGATGGCCCATAGCGGAGACAATTGCAGGGCGATGAAGTGCGCAGTCAGCGCTGCCACGACGCTGATGGTCGTGATCTTTGCCACTTGCAGCCAGGGCAACTTTACCTTGTAGAGATGGATGCCGATGGCCCACATCATTCCCACAGCCATCACTTGCGCAGCACCGCTGCCCAGGCAGGCACCGACGGCCCCATGAGCGGGAATGAGAAACCAGGCGACGCTCAAATCGACGACGCCCGCCAGCACCGTTGCCAGGATGACATAGATCTGCCGCTCGGCGCATTCCAGGAGACTTTGCACCGGCCCGATAAAGGCCTTGGGCATGCACAACAGGGGAGCCAGGGTTACAACCGCGGCTGCGCCCTTGTACTGACTGCCATAGAGCAGAAGCAGCGCCGGCACCGCGAGAGCCGCAGCGATCACATGCACGGGAATTGCCGACAGCGCAAGGTAGCGAAATGTGGAAGCTGTGATATCGGAAAGCCTGGACTTGTCTCGTCCATACTGCGCAAAGATGGTGGCCGCAGCAGCCGACCCGAATACCGACGAACCGATCAGCAGTCGCTCGGCCATGCCGAAAGCCACGGAATAATAGGCGATCTGGCGGATGTCGGATGAGAGATATTTCAGCAGGATGACCTCTGACCGGTTCCATACAATCAGCGCCAGGATCATGCTGGCAACGCTTTGCCAGGCAAAGGCCATCATCCGTTTTGTCAGACCGGCAGGCTGTACGTGGTTTGTCTCCCACGCGAGGATGCGCTTCATCGTAGGGATGAGCCGCACAAGACAATCGACGGCGCGCATGCTAAACATCGACGCGCCTACGCCGAGCACTCCCCACTTGAATACCACCGTTGCAGCAATGGCGAGGAAGAAGGTGCCTGTGGAGATCACCGATGCCGGCAGATTGGTGGAGAGTTCTTCTGTGGCCACGTTGGCCTGCGCAGAAACGAAGTTCACCATTGCGGGCCAGATGGAGAGCGCAATCAACACCGAAGCGATCCGGTACTCTGTGTTGGCATCTCTCAGGACCCAGAAGATGATGCCGCTGGTGGCCACGGTGGCCAGAATCATCTGCAGCAACAAGGTGCGGAGATAAATGCATCGCGCCGTTCCACGGTCTCCCATTCCGAGGAATTCAGCCATATATTTCCGCGTGGTTTCGGGGATTCCCATTCCGCCCAGGGTGCTCACGATGGACGCGATCCACATCACATAGATGATGTAGCCCATCTTCGACGGGCCCAGGGAGCGGGCGATCGCAATGGAAGTAAACAGTGTGACAACAAAGGCGATGCCATTTTCAAGGCCGTACCATCCGGCGTTCCTTGCGATCGTCCTGGTGTTTGCCATGTCGTGATGAACTCGAGTCCGAAGGTTGGGGTGCTGTATGTTCTTATGGATACGATGTCAGACCGGAAGCCGGCAGCGCTGCGTACGCCACCGGCCCCACTGTCCCGTTCTTATGGACGCTTAACTCATCCCCTGCAGGGCCGCTCGTGCATCCTTTGCAGCTGGCGAGTCGGGCGAGAGCGACGCGGCCCGCTTCAGTTGAATCGCCGCATTGGCTTTGTCCTGAAGCTTGCTGTACACCATTCCGAGGTGGTAGTGGATCGTGGGATTGTTCGGTTCAGCCTTGGTCGCATCTTCCAGCAGATCGCGTGCAAAGGCGTAGGTGCCTTTGTGGTAGTAGGCCCAGGCCAGTGTGTCGGCAGCACTCGAGGAGTTCGGCATGCCCTGACGCGCCGTCTGTGCGAGAGTCAAGGCAACGTCTGTATTCTCGCCGTTCTGAAGCATGAGGTAGGCGAGGTTGTTGGCGGCAATCGACTGTTGCGGCTGAATCTGCAGAGCCTTCCTGTAGTAGTCCTCGGCTTTGTTTCCATTGCCGCGCGACTCCTCAAGAGTGCCGAGAATGGCATCGGCTCCGGCATCGTTGGGATGCGCACGTTGCCACCGCTCCCACACCGCAACAGCATTCGCCACTTGCCCGCGCTGCACCGCAATCTGCGCGAAGAGCATAAGGGCCTCACCGTCCGCCGGGTTCAGTTGCATGGCAGTTTGCGCCGTGCTGGCCGCCAGATCGAGGTTCTTGTTCTGAACCTGTAATTGCGCCAGCAGATCGTAGAGACTGCTGTTTCGCGGAGACTTGGCGATCTGCGCATTTAACCGCGCGAGTGCCTTGTCGGTCTGCTTGCGATAGACATCGTATTCAGTCAGCAGGCGAAGAGCCTCAATTGAATCAGGGTCGCGCTGCAGGGCCTGCTCAAGCAGGGACGCTCCCTCAGGAATCCTCTTCTGCGCGAACCGGAGTTTGCCAAGCTGAAGATAGGCTTGAGCGCTTTGCGGCGCCTCGGCGATAGCGGTCTTCAGGTCGGCTTCCGCTTTGTCGACCGAGTTACGATTGATCTCCACGATGGCGCGCCACACATAGCCGCCAGCAAAGTGCGGTGCCGCGAGAATCGCCTTTTGAGCAACATCGGCCAACAGGCTCATGTCGCCGCGTTGACCAGCAATGCGAGCCAGTTCCTGCAACCCATCGAGTGATGACGGATTCAGCTCCACCACCCGGCGAAAGCTCTTCTCTGCCAAGGCATTATTGTTCGTGGCTTGTGCGGATTTGCCCAGCCAGTACTGAATGAAGGCGTCCTGAGGGAAATTCTTGACGCCCTCCTGAAGCGCATTCACGGCGTCGTTCGCTTTGCCATCGTTGAGCAGCACAATGCCGTTCAGCGCCACCGTTTCCGGATCCTTGGAACTGATCTTCATCAGCGAGGCAACCACGGTTCGCGCCGTTGCGTAATCCTTTACCTGCAGAAGGATGCGAATATATCCCTTCTGCACGGAGACGCTTTTGGGGTACTTTGCGGCCAGGCTTGAGAACTCCACTTTCGCTTTGTCCATCTGCCCGGACGAGGCAAAGTAATCCGCCAACAGGCGCGCTCCCTCGGGATTGTCGGCAAGATTCTGCGATGCTTGCCGCAGTACTTCTTCGGCCATGTGCTGATTGCCTTGCCTCAGATAGACCTGGGCAAGACCGGTGCGAGCTGCGATGCTGTTGGGGTCGGTAGCCACTGCGTCGCGGCTCGCCTGCTCAGCCTGCTGCCAGCGGCTGTTTCTGATATAGAAAGAAGCCAGCACCAGCTTTGCATTCGCCGACTTTGGATCGAGGGAGACAGACTTCTTCAACTCCTCTTCCACGGATGCGTTATTGGCCGGATCGCCCGATTGTAGAAGCGCTAGATTCTGATGGAAGGCTCCCCGGTTTGGTTCGATCTCCAAGGCGCGACGAATCTCGATCAGCGCCTGGTCCTTGTGCCCCTTCTTCGTCGCAATGGCGGAGAGAACCGCGTGAACATCGGCGTTGTCCGGTTGTGCAGCGACCACTGCGTTGGCCTGCGTCTGCGCTTCCTCGGTCTTGCCAATCGCGAGCCACAATTCGCCCAGGTCGATTCGCGCCTTGTAATTGGTTGGTTGCAAATCAACCGTGTGCATGAGTTCGCTGCGTGCTGCTCCGAATTCGCCCATGTGCACGTACGCTTGGGCCAAATCGTAATGAGCGTCGGCATAATTACGATCGACCTTCAAGGCATTTGAAAACTGGATGGCGGCTTCACGGTACTTTCCGTCGTCGCTATATCGCTTTCCACTTTCCAGGTACTTCACTTTGCGAACGTTTGGGTCGCCATGGCATCCGGCCAACAGAGCCGCAGCGGCCACCAACACGATTGCCCAAACCGATACGCGCTGGTTCACTGGTTTCCGCGCGCCTTCAAAGATCGATCCAATTGCTTTCGACAAGCCTTTCACTCTTCCATCCTTTGCTGGCTGTGATTTGCACAGGCACAGCCTCAAATCGGTCTGTATCGCGTTGTCTTTGTCCGTGGCGTTGCTTCCGTCTAGTCCGGGATAAATCGAGGGAGAATGGGCGTTAGCTGAGTGACAAATGCCTCGGCCCGTTCTCTTGCGGAGGTAGCGTCTTCACTGGAGTCGATAGGCGTGATCACGCGGACCAACGCACCATCGGTACGATTGAGCCGCATCGCATCAGCCACCATGTAGATCTTGGCGGTGTATTCGCTGGCAACGCTGCGCCCGTGCGCCTCGTACCAATAAATGACGAGTTGCCTGTTCCCCCCGTTGGCGACGATATACTCGCCCACATTGTGCAACTTGCCGCTCGCATCCTTCAGATCTCTGTATTCGGAGGATTCGAAGGCCCATCCCGCGCCCGGCAGGCAGTGTTTCGGCGAATGGATCGTCGTGCCGGTGCGCTGCGTCGGGAAGTATCCGATAAAGAGTCCGATCGGGGCAGGCTCGCCATTCCGCACGTAAACGCGCGAGAGGAAGTCTCCGGCTCCCAGAACATCGAGGCTCTCCTGATCGATTCCGCTATCGCTTCCGGCCCATCCGCCAATCGTGCGCGGAATTTGCGATAACGGCTCGCTCGGAAGGATTCGATCGGCTTTGCCGCGCGCATGCAAGAGGAGCACGGTTCCGGCCAGGAGCAGTACGACTAGCCAAAAGCGATGACTCTTCATGCACACCTCTCTTTCTTCGGAAACAAGGACATGGTGCGGTGAACAACAAAGAGGCAGCAGAGAGAGACCAGAAACATCACCCAGCCTGAAAATTCGTGAAAGAAACCTTGAGCCTTATCCGGGTCCCAATACTGCACGCATAATCCGGTGCCGACGATGCGTACGGCGTTGGCCGCAATGGCGATAGGAATGCTCGACAGCACAAGAACGACCCGTCGAAGAGAAGACTTCTCAAAAAAGTATCCATAGATGACCGAGAACGTAAACAGGCTCATCAGGGAGCGAATGCCGCTGCATGCCTCCGCCACCTCCAGCTTCATTGACGCGAGTTCGATGACGTTTCCTTCGCGCAAGACCGGAACGCCAAACAAAGGAAGCAACGCGCTGGCAAAGCTCGAAGCCAGAAACTGCAACGGAAGCGTGATCTCGTTGAAGAGAAGGGAGGGAATCGGAATTGCGAGCAGCAGAACCAGCAGAGCGAAGCGCAGTTCCTTGAGAAGCTGTACCCCGCCAAAACATAGCGCCATGCCCGCCAGCAGGATGACTAGCGACACCCTCGAAAGAAACAGCTCGGCGCCATAGACACCCAAAACCAGAACCGCGAGGCCAACGCCCACAACGAGAACTCCGCCTGGGTTGGGGGCGATCTGTGCTTCAAGAAGGACTTTTCTCTTTGCCCACACCAGATAGGCCGCAAAGACCGGCACAAGGAAGCCGTGCGAGTAGTCGGGTATCTGCCACCAGTCATTCACCAGCTTGGCCAGCACGGAAAAGTAAACCGCAGCCACGAGTCCGCCGATGAGCACCGAGCCGCAAACGGCACCCGCGTTTCGATGTAACCAGGAACTTGCGGGAATCGGCTCGGTCTCGTGGATCATAGTCACCCAAATTGAAATTGCGGCTTCTTGCTCCGCGCTTCTTCAGTAGCAATTGCGAGGCCAAACGAGGACTGAGCCGTTCCACGAGGGTTCTTGTCGGCTGCCATTGTTTTAGGACGCCGCCTTCCGCCGAAAGTGGAAAACGATTTCCACTTTCGGCGGAAATCGATGCCCCACCGATACCGCTCAAAAGAGAAAAACTTTACCCTCGCTCCAGGACGCCGGCCTGGCACGGACTCAGCCGACCCCGCGTATGCCCCATGGAATGCTGATTTCCACCTTCGACGACAGTTTGGAAGCCGCATTGCTAAGCAGTGAGGTGAACCTAGGACCCTCATCGATGGAAGCTGGCGCAGAGATTCTGACAGTAAAACGAAAGACGAAACCGTTTGCTCCTATTGAGGCGCAGATTCGGCGCGCGATCGCGCGCCTTGCGGAAAGCGATTGTCCGGTGTTGATCGCGGGCGAACATGGTGTTGGAAAGCGATCCATTGCTGCTGAAATCCACGCTCAGTCGCGTCGCAGCCGCAGCGTACTTACCGAGATTCACTGCGCTGATACCGACACGCAGACCATTTTGTCCGCTTTGTCCACCAATGGAACGGTCTATATGGAAGACGTCGGCGATCTAAGTCTTCCTCTGCAGGAACTGATCGTCGATGCCTACTTTCGTTCCGAAGAGGTACCAGGCAATCGCCTTCTCTGTGGCACAACCAGCGAACTGCTGGACCATGTGAAGTCCTGGCGCATGAAAGAGGATTTCTTCCATCTTGTCTCGGCCGTAACGCTCCGGATTTCGCCGCTACGCTGCAGGAAATCCGAGATTCTCTCCATCGCTGACGAGCTCTTGACGCAGTACTCCAGGCAGTTCGATCGCCCCAAACCAGTTCTGCGTGACGAAATCATAGGGTTCCTTATGGAGCACACCTGGCCTGACAACCTCCCAGAGATGGAGACCGCGATCAAGACCTTTGTTGCCATCGGCGATCAGTCCATTTCTCTGGCGGCACTGAAGGCAGCGGCGCCAACGATACACGCGAGGACCCACCACAGGTCCCGATCGCTCAAAGACGCCACGCGGGCCGCATCAATCCAGATCGAACGACAGCTAATCTCCGAAGTTCTGGCTACGACTGGCGGCAATCGCAAACGCGCTGCCGGCGAGTTGGGGATCAGCTACAAGGCCTTGCTCTACAAGCTCAAGCAGGCAGGCGCGGATGCGCAGCCTGTGCCCACCGAAAAGGGAGTCGCATGACGAAACCGGGAAGATTATTCATTTTGACATTGTTTGCGCCAACGCTCTTGTGCCATGCACAAGGCAGTTCTTCAGCCTCGATGTCCGCCCAAATAGCGACGCCATCCACAGCGGCTGCGGCGCCCATCGATAGCTATGTGATTGGGGCATCCGACACGCTTACCGTAACGGTGTGGAAGGAACCGGCGCTCTCCGGCGCTCTTCTGGTCAGGCCAGACGGCATGATCTCGCTCCCTCTGCTTGGCGATATAGAGGCGTCTGGCACGACGCCGCTGCAACTCGCAGATCAAATCCAGGGAAAGCTCAAGAAGTTCATGCAGGATCCGAAGGTCTCTGTGGTGCTCACGCAAATCCACAGCAAGATCATCTATCTTCTCGGCGAAGTCGAGAAGAAGGGGCCGGTGGAAATGACACCGGGGATGACTTTGCTTGAGGCCATATCCAGCGCGGGCGGACTTACCAACTTCGCCAACGCGAAGAAGATCTACGTTCTCCGCAACGAAGCCGGAACGCACCAAAGGATTCCCGTGCGCTACAAGGAAGCCTTGAAAGGCGACGCGGCGCTCAATCTCACTCTCAAGCCAAGCGACACAATCGTAGTTCCCTAAGAAGACATCTATGAAAACAACACTTGCAATGACGTCTCTACTGATCGCCATTTGCGCCGGCATGCATGCGCAGGTCGTGCCCGCAGCCAACGGTCCGGGATGGCCATCCATCAGCGGCAATCTGCACTATTCGCTCCGATACTCGCAGACCGCAGAGTTCGGCTCCAACCTGGGCGACTGGCAGACCAGCACGGCTGCCGCGTCGGTGGATTACACAAACGGCAAGGAGCGGCTCCCATTCAGCTTGACCTATGGGGGCGGTTATACGTGGACTTTGGCGGGGCCGTCCGACACCACCGGACTCTTCCAACATTTATTGCTGTCGCAAGGGATTGTCGGGCGCAAGTGGAACCTGCTTTTCAGCGACGATGTAAGTTATCGGCCCGCGGCTCCCACAACCGGATTCTCGGGGGTCCCAGGCTCAGGCGATCCGATCGGCGGGTCTGGTCCTGCTTCGCCTTCAAGCCAGACGATCCTGACTGTGAACGCTCATGTCGTCGATAACGTTGCGAATGGAGAGTTCCGCGATAGCCTCGACCATGCAACCACATTCAGCGCGGGCGGCAATTCGGAACTGCTGCGCTATCCCGACGGCAACGGGTTGGATACAACCACCTCCACGGCTCACGCTGGGCTCTCGCGCCGGCTTGACGCGCGCAATTTCCTGTCAGGCACTTACAGGTATTCCAGGAGCAGCTATCCAGGCTCTACTTTTAGTCTCGCTACTCAGTCGGGCCTTTTCGGATTCACGCATGACTGGACAGCGAAGATAAGTACGGATGTATCGGCAGGTCCGCAATGGACCGGCAGTTCGGATAAGGCGACAGTACCCGCTTCGCTCGGAGTTACCGCGAATGCGGCGCTTCATTACCAGTTCCGCGCGGTCACAGCCGATTTCAATTACAGCCGTAGTGTCAACGGCGGGGCGGGGTACTTGTACGGCGCACAGTTGGACAGCTTCGGTGGGGGCTTTTCGCGGACTGTCGGAAGAAACCTGACCGTTGGGCTCGAGGCATCGTATCGGCGCACGGCAGGACTTGAAAGCAACGGTGTGACTCATGCCGAGTATGGAGGAGCACAGGCCAGCAGGCGGATGGGAAGATACTTCAGCGCCTTCGCAAATTACACGGCCATTGACCAATCGTCGAGTTCCGCTCTTCCTGCCACTGCTCTTAGTCAACTCATGCATGTGGTCGGCTTTGGCGTCGAGTATTCGCCCAGAGCAACACAGCTTAAGCGGTAAATCGTTAAGGAGTCGTATGCTCGGACATCGCGAACTGACAATGGAAGACTATGCCGGCATTCTCAAGCGGCGCTTGTGGCTGATCTTGGGCTGTGGGGTCCTTCTCTTGGGAATAGGCCTGGGCCTCTGCTACATCCTGCCGGCACAGTATGTGTCGCAGACGCTGGTGCTGATTGAGCAGCAGAAAGTTCCGGAAAACTACGTCAAGCCGGTTGTGGATGAAGACCTGGGCGGACGGCTGGCGTCGATGAAGGAGCAAATCCTCAGCAGATCGCGCGTTGAACCCATCGTGGAGCGCTTCAACCTTTTCGCGAACGGCAAGAACACAATGGACGACCGTGTGGACCTCACGCGAACGGCCATCGTGATTACGCCGATCCACTCCGAGCAAGCGCACGGAATGCCGGGATTCTTCATTTCGTTCAAGGCGCAGGATGCGCGTACGGCGCAACAGGTGTGCGGCGAGATCACATCGTTGTTCGTCAGCGAAAACTTGAGCGCGCGGGAGCAATCTGCCGAAGGCACCACCGACTTTCTGAAGCAACAACTCGGAGACTCAAAGCGCAGCCTCGACGATCAGGATGCCAAGCTTGCAGCCTTCCAGCGCAAGTATCTAGGCAAACTTCCCGAGCAGTCGCCTTCGAATGCGAATACGCTTCAGTCGTTCACAGCCCAGCTCGATGCAGCGACGCAATCGCTCAATCGGACGCAGCAGGATGTGACTTTTCTGGAAGCAATGATTGCGCAGCAGACGCATGACGCACAGAATACGGAGCCGGGAACAGGCGTCTCGGTGGATGAGCGGCGCACCGAACTCAAGGCTCTCATCGCACAGAAGCAGGAGTTGGCGGCCCTTTATACTCCAGACCACCCTGATGTGGTGGCCGTCTCTCGCAAGATCTCAGAACTTCAGACGGAGATGGCGCACGGTTCCACCGAGCCTCTGGCAAAGGCTTCCAATGCGAAAAGTCACGACACGCCGCAGCTTCAGCAACTCAGGGCACAACTCCACGCGGCGCAGCAGTCGATGACCTCAGCCAAACAGGAGCAGGGCCGGATTGAGCAGCAGGTGCGCACCTATCAGGCGCGCATCGAATCCAGTCCGATGGTTGAGGCAGAGTACAAGCAGGTTACTCGCGATCATGATACTGCATTGCAGTTCTACAACAGCCTGCTGACAAAGATGAACGAGTCGTCTATGGCAACCGCTCTCGAACGGCGTCAACAGGGAGAACAATTTCGCGTGATGGATGCTCCGAATCTTCCCGACAAACCAACTTTCCCCAACCGTCTCGTCTTCGCCGGTGGCGGGTTTGTCGCCGGCCTGCTTCTGGGCTCGTTGATCGCCGCGTGGCTCGAATACCGCGATACCTCTCTTCGGAACGAAAGGGATGTCTGGGCCTTCACGAAGCTCCCGACCCTGGCTGTTATTTCCTACGTGCAGGGCATGCCTAAGCCTGTTGCGGCGGATCATGGATGGAATCCCCATGCCCGAATGAAGTCTACCGAAAGTGTGGGGAAGTAATCATGTACAAATCCTTCTTTGGACTGAACGCGCTCCCTTTCGAATCCAGCCCTGATCCGCGATTTCTCTACTTGATGCCACAGACTCGGGAAGCGCTTGCCTGCCTGCAATATGGCATCGCCGCGCGCAAGGGCTTTGTTGTGATGACGGGGGAGGTGGGCACGGGAAAAACCACTTTGCTCAAAACGGTTCTCGGATCGTTCGCCAAAGGGCGGGTTTCTTCCGCGTTTGTGTTCAATCCCCGCCTCGATGTACTCGACTTTTTAGAATTTGTGCTTACCGACTTTGGCGTTCCGCCTACTACGAGAACCAAGTCGGGGATGTTGCTGCAATTGAACCGTTGGCTACTGGAGCGGTTCAACGAGAAGGGAATCTGCGTGATCGTGGTCGATGAAGCGCAAAACCTCTCTTGGGAGTTGCTCGAAGAGATTCGCTTGCTGACCAACCTCGAGACCTCTTCGGAAAAGTTGTTGCAAATTGTGCTGTCTGGCCAGCCGGAATTTGAAGAGAAGCTCCATGACCCGAGTCTGCGCCAGCTTCGTCAGCGCGTTTCCATGTGGTGCAAAACACAGACACTGACGGAAATCGAGACCGAAGCGTACATCGCCGAGAGACTGCGCATTGCCGGCGCTTCTCTGCCCGTTATGTCCGAGGAGTCTTTCCAGCTTATCTACCGCTACTCGAATGGGATTCCGCGAGTGATCAACCTGATTTGCGATCACGCCATGATCAGCGCTTACGTGGAGCAGCTTGTACCAATTCCTGCGCGCATCATCGAGTCCGTGAGCGTGGAACTCGATCTGGAACTCGAGCCCCTGCCCGCCTCAAACGACGAGCCCACTCTGGAGTCTGCGGACGCCCAAAAGGAACGTGAAATATGAGCCGTATTTTCGAAGCGCTGCAAAGAGCGGATCTTGAACGGAAGATCGCGCTGGATCCCGAAGCTTTCCAGATTGTGGAGCCTGAGAATATTCCATTCAGCGAAACCACTGAGCAGGTGAAGTCACCGGCCATCCTGGTTGACGAGATTGCTAGACGTCGGTGGAGTCCTTCCTTAACATCTCTTCCGACACTTGCGGATCGAGGCGCCGGCGTTGAACAGTTTCGCGGCCTCCGCACGCGCATCTATCAGCTTCGCAACGAGGCTCCGATCAAGACCATTCTGGTGAGCAGCGGCATGCCCGGCGAAGGCAAGACTTTTGTTGCAGCGAACCTGGCCATGAGCCTTGCCCGCAACACTGCGGCCAATGTCCTGCTTATCGACGGCGACCTGCGCCGGCCCACACTTCACAATCTGCTCGGCGCGCCCAACAAGCCGGGGCTTTCGGAGTATCTCGCGGGCACCGCGGAGTTGAAGGACATCTTGCAACGCGATCTCAATGAGGAGACCCTTGATCGCGGCGGAGAGAGCCGCATCGCAAATCTCACCTTCATCCCTGCCGGCGCGGGCGGTGACGATTCTTCTGAAGCCGTTTCCAATCCGCGCATGGAAGCATTGATTGTCGCTCTCGCACCTCACTTCAACTGCATCGTGATCGATTCGCCTCCGGTGTTGGCGGTAACGGACGCGGTAGACCTTGCCCGCGTTGCCGATGGGGTGTTGCTGGTCGCACGCGGGGCAAGCACACCGTTCGATGTTGCACAGCGCGCCCAGGCCGCCTTCAGTCACTCGCGCATCCTGGGCTTTGTGGTCAACGCCGTCAAGGGCGTTCCGCGCAATGCTTCTTACTCCTACTACTACGGCGAGGAAGAAGACGGCGGCAGAAGCAATCGCGCCAACAAACAAAGGAGGCAGTGATGATTAGAATATTCAGCGTCTACTATTCGACCAGGGCGCTCATGCTGCTCCTATGCGAAGCGCTGCTGGTTGGCGGCTCGTTTCTGCTGGTGACTGCCTATCTCGCGGGCCCCGACACGTACATCGCATTGATCTACGAAAATGGTCTGCTGAAGATTGCGGGTATCACTTTCCTCACGATGTTATTGTCGTACTACTTCGATTTGTATGAACCACAGCGTATTTCTGAGCGTTGGGAAGTATACTTCCGGCTTCTGCTTGTTCTTGGTGTTTTGTCGTTCATCCTGGCGGGTCTTGTGTTTTGCTTCGCCCGGTTCGAGATCGGGGCCAACGTCCTTGTTTGTGGCGTCGCGATCCTTGCCATTACTCTCGTCGCGTGGCGCCGAGCCTATGAGTGGATCATCGGGCTTTCGATGTTCCGCGAGCGCGTCTACGTGCTCGGTTCCGGTGCGCGTGCGCAGGCGCTGACCCGGATACTGCGTACCAGGCTCGATGCCGGCATGGAAGTTGTCGAAGGAGCGACAGAGGAAGCTCCCGATGGGCAACTCGAGCGATTTGCCGCCGACCTCCGCGGCTTCTGCAAGCCGAATCCCGGAATCGATCGCGTGGTCGTTGCCATGGAAGACCGTCGCGGATCGATGCCGGTGCGCGAACTTCTTGACCTTCGGCTCTGCGGGGTAGTGATTGAAGACGCAAGTTCGCTCCTCGAACGGTTGTCGGGCAGACTGCCGCTGGGAGAACTCAACCCCAGCACGCTCATCTTTACGCAAGGCTTCAATGTAAAGACATCGCAGCAGATTGTTCGGCGTCTGGTCTCCTTTATCGTCTCTTTCATTGGACTGACGATCTGCCTGCCATTCATCCCTTTCATCATTCTTGCCGTGCGTCTCTCTTCGCCCGGACCGATCTTTTTTGGACAGACCCGGGTTGGATTGTTTGGTCGCCCGTTCACCGTCTATAAGTTCCGCACCATGTGCCAGGACGCAGAAGCGAAGGGAGCCGTGTGGGCCACCAAGAACGATCCTCGCGTCACTTCGCTGGGCAGATTCATGCGCAAGACGCGGCTGGATGAGATTCCACAACTCTGGAATGTTCTGCGCGGCGAGATGGCATTTGTCGGCCCTCGACCCGAGCGCCCGGAGTTCGTGCAGTGGCTGAAGAAGGAAATCCCTTTTTACGAATTGCGTCACATGATCCGGCCGGGGATTACTGGTTGGGCGCAAGTACGTTATCAGTACGGTGCGACTCTCGAAGAGACCAAACAAAAACTCGAATACGACTTGTACTACGTCAAGCATCTGTCGCTGGGCCTCGACCTGCTGATCATGTTTGAGACGGTCAAGACCATTGTTCTGCGCAGGGGCGCACAGTGAGGCTCATTCTGGGTCTTTCGCTTGCTGGAGTTATCTACACATATCTCGCTTATCCCGTGATGATATGGATGCTCGCGCTCCTGCGGCCACGTCCGTGGAGGGTGGGGCCAATCACACCAAGTGTCAGCGTTGTGCTTGCGGTACATAATGGCGCTGCGCTGCTGCCGCGCAAGCTTCAAGACCTACTTGCTCTCGACTACTCCAACATCAAGGAGATCATCGTCGTCTCCGATGGCTCGACGGATGGCACGGCGGAATTGCTTGCCAGCCAAAAGCATCCGCTTCTCACGACCATCATTCTGGAAAAGCATGGAGGCAAGGCGGTTGCCGTAAATGCCGGCGTTGCAGAAGTTACAGCAGACATCATTCTCTTTGTCGACATCCGGCCTGAGATTGCTCCGGGCGCGATTCAGCATCTGGTGAGCAACTTCGCAGATCCAAAGGTCGGCTGCGTCGCGGGCGAACTGGTTCTCCGTCAAGAAGGCCACGACAACGCATCGGCGGCAGTCGGCGGCCTCTATTGGCGCTACGAACAATGGATCAGAACATGCGAGGCTGGGATCGATTCTCCGGTCGGAGTCTATGGTGGCTTCTATGCAATCCGGCGTGAGCTTGCCGTCGAGTTGCCTGCCGGGCTGATTTTGGACGACATGTTTCAGCCGCTCTCAATCATTCGGCAGGGATACCGATCAGTTCTAGATGCACATGCTTACGTCTACGACACGTGGCCCAAGAAAATGGCCGGTGAATTCGATCGTAAAGTGCGTACTCTGGCCGGAAATTTCCAACTCTTCCAACTCGCTCCATGGACGCTGACCACGCAGAATCGAGTGCTCTTCCAGCTTGTGTCGCACAAGGTCATGCGGCTTTTTGCACCTTATCTATTGGTGCTGCTGCTTGCCTCCGCACTGGCGCTTTCAGGCGGTTCGGCAATCTGTGCGGCGCTCGCCTCACTTCAGACTTTCGCCCTTGTCCTGGCGATCGTTGGGCTGCGCTACAGGATCCCCGTTCTGCATCGCCTCGCCGCACCGGCAAGTGCATTGCTTGCCCTCAACGCCGCGGCCATCGTCGGACTCTATCGGTTCCTCTTCACACGTGGATCGCTCTGGAAAATATGGAAGACCTCGCCAGCCAGCGCCAGCCAACCGGTGATCGTGTCAGCGCAGAGCTCCATTGCCTTTGCCGAGGGAGAGGGAAAGCCTTAGGTGCGCTTTACCCGGACGGTATTGCGATAGAGATCCATGTAATTCTTCACCATCGCGTCGAGCGTGAAACGCTCGTTGAATATGGCCTCTGCGTTGGCGGAGAATTGTCTCCGCTCTGTATCATCCGACGCCAGTCGCACAATCGCCGCGGCCATCGGAGCGGGATCGCCGACAGGCACCGTGTAACCAGCTTGTGCGATCCGAACGACCTCCGCCATTCCTCCCACGTCGGTGACGATTGCAGGCAGCCCCAGCGAGAAAGCCTGCAAGAGAGACATGGGTAATCCCTCTGACGTGGACGACATGATAAAAGCATCGGCCGCGGAGAAGAACGGCGCCACGTCGAGCTGCTGTCCCCAGAAGGTTACTCGGTCGGAAATCTCCAACTCCGCCGCCAGGCTCTCAAGCGCCTTTCGTTCGGGGCCATCTCCGACCATCCACAATTGCAAATCGGGGTTGGACGATAGCGCCAGCCGGAAGGCGTGCAACAGAAGTCCATGGTTCTTTACCGGAGCCAGCCGGCCCACAAAAACCAGTGTGAAGCCCATCTTCGCCGGCGATTGCGCTTTTCCTACTCGCTCCACCTGGACCGCACCGTTGTAAACACGCACAACCTTCCGCGCCGGCACGGTATGAATGCTCTTCACATTCTTCGCCGTTGCATCGCAAATACCGACGATCCAGTCGCAGCAGGTTGCCGCAACCGCGTATTTCAACTCGGCAACTACTCTGCGCGGGGGAGCGACCAGGCTGTGACGGGTGGAGACAATGCTCCGTACGCCGGCCATCCTGGCGGCAATGGCGGCATAAACCGTCGGCGTGGGATTATGAAGATGGACCACGTCGGGCTGCGACTCTTTAAAAATTCGAAAGAAACGCCGAACGGCGTCAAAGAAGTGAACGCCAATGTTGGCTTCCACGATGAAGCCCTCTGTTCGCATCTGTTCGCCAAGGGCGCCAAGGGCCGCCACAGCATAAATGCGCGGATCGTGACCCTGCTCTCGCTGCAGACGACACATCTGCGACACGAGCGTTTCTGCTCCGCCCATTTCCATACTGTCGACTACATGCGCTATCTTCATAATCCTTGCCTAATCTCCACTGTCCTTTTCAACGATTCCGGAGTGTGCTTGAGCCGGTCTTTCTACCGATAGTTCAACGCATCACATTGAGAATCCGGACCATGATGTACATGAACAGTACCAAACCGACTGCCAATATGCCGGCATAGGGCAACACTCGCTTCAGAGGCAAACGAGGTGAGATCATATCTCGATCGAGAGCCATTTGGAAAACAACTTCCGCCATGCCCCCCAACAAAAATAGAGTGAGCACGTAAGCGCGAGAGAGGAACAAGGCTGCCACGAGAAAGCCAGTCAGCGACAAGATCAGCAGACGGCCCAGGCGGTTGATTTCTTCCTTGTCAAGGACCTCGATTGTTGTGGATTGCCCTGGAAAAGGCTCTTGCTCCGGCACCAGCGGCCCCGCCTCCGTCACCTTCGCTGAGGAAGCAATCGAGAGTGCATTCCTGATCGTGGGAAACAAGAAAAGGGCCCAGAAGAACAGACCGGACAACCCTAACTCGGCCGCACAGACCACAACCGAATTGTGTGCGGTCAGCCCTGCGGTGTCGGCAAAATTACCGAAGCCTACGCCAAAAAGCGGATGCGACTTGACCATTTGAAGACCGACACCCCAAAGGCCCGAACGGTCGGAGCCTGCGGTTGCGGAGATCTCCCGGCCACCCGTGAAATGCAGCGCCGACGCGGCAATAAAGAGCCCCCCAGCAACCGCCAGCGCAGGCAAGGTCCCGATTCGGCGTCGTGCCGCCAACACAGTAATCGCTATCAACGCGATCAGCGCGCCGCGCGAATGTGTGAGGAACACGCCGGTCAACAAAATGCATGCCGGCAAGCCGACGAGCAGGAGGTTCGGCACCAGCTTCTTTGACCGCCAAAAAATGAACAGAAGCGGAATCACGCACACGGTCAATTGCGCAAAGTCATTGGGATCGTTGATCTCGCCCAGTCCCCGTAACCGATAGAACAGCGCTCCTGAGTCGCTCTTTTGCGTCAGAAGATAAGGGCTTTCTGTAAGTCCCTGCTGCAGCAACGGGCTTGTCCTGGCGCCAGCGAACAACTCGGCCGCCCCGTGTCCGATGACGAACAGGCAGACAAACAGCAGCGCGAGAACCACAACCTGCAACCTCCTCTTCGTGTTGCAGTGCAGGCCCACGAGGAAGTACGCGAAGGCATTGGGAATATAGAGCAGGAACACGTGCAGCGCTCCTCCGGGCCAATGCATCCCGATGAACACCGACAAAAAGACCGCAATCGCCATTCCGATGAGAGCCAGAGTTTGGGGCGTCTTCAGGATGAACGACTTGATCAGCGCCGGGAGCGAAACCAAAAGAGCGAGAGCCGCAATTATTAATTCGATATGTGCTGCTGCGAGCGGCCCGAAGATCGTGGTCGGCGTGAGGTAATAGATAACGAAATAGAAAACGCTTAAAACAAAACCCATATGGATCGTCTGATTGAAGGTGCTGGACATGTTCAGCATAACCCAAGCTGCGGGCGTGACGCTCTTTATGTGGCGAACCGGTTGCTTGAAGTTCTCCACCCCGACCAAGAAGCTCAGGCAGGCGTACTCAACGAGGCTTGGCGGTAATGGGAACCGCGGGAGAGGAACCGGCTTTCGACCAGATGCCACATGAGTACCGATGCCGCGGCGATAAGCGAGAGCGCCAGCAGGAGGAAGAGGGCTGGGTTGAGACTTGCGAAACCAAGCGCTATCAGTATCTGCAACAGGGGCCAATGGACGATGTAGGCGCCATAAGAGAAATCGCCGTATTTCGAGAACTCTCCAAAATAGCGCCAAAAACCGAAGACGAAAACCATTCCTGATATCCATAAGACATCCAGCGCGTCTCCAGTAAAGAATTGATCAATAACGAACAAACACACTGTGATTCCGAGGATGCTGCGAAAGTGCAACGCCAGCCAGTCGAAATAGAGCAGCAAAAGGATGCCGGCGGTAAAATACACCAGTTGCGCGGGAAACTGCACGTCCAACTGTGCATAGATGCTGCGCGGAGCGTCGCCTCCAGATCCGTTGGGAGCGTTGTGCGTTGCGGCCAGGAACGCAAACCCGTACTTCCAACAACAAGAAAAGAGGAAGATGCCTCCAACTGTTTTCCTGGTTCCGAATCGACTACACATGAAATGCATGAGGGGGACGAACAGATAGAACACGACTTCGATCTTCAATGTCCACAGCGCGCCGTTCACTGCGGAGAGGCTGTTTAGCGTGAAGACTCCGGGCAGCGAAGGCGCAAGGAAGTTCAAAAACAGGAGATTCGCGCCGAGATATTTGCAGAATCCGTTGCCGAAGTATCGTGAAAGGGGAAGTGCGCTCAAGGAACACAGCGCAGTAGCGACCAATATGATTACGACAAAGTAGGCGGGATAGATGCGCCGCGCACGTTTCTCGAAGTATGATCCTATTGAAGAGGATCTGGTATAGCTGCGATAAATCAGCAGTCCGCTAATGACAAAGAAAGATCTGACGGCAAAATGAGGAGAACAATACTTCTCAAAAACGGAAAATGCGGGCAGCCCCGTCAAGGCGCTCACGTGAAATAGAACAACGATGGCCGCAAGAATCAAGCGCAGACAGTCGAGATTGTTCCGACTGAAATCGGCGCCATTTTTCGTGATTCCGCTTTCCACTTTTTTCAGAGCATCGATTTGAGCCATCAACGTGCGGATACGGTCTCCATTCAGCCGGACAAGACCGCTCCTGCGCGCCGGAGCGAATGGCCTGGACAGATGCTGCTGCTGTCAAGAGAATACCCCAGATGGCAGATGGCAGGCTCAAGTCACCACGTTTCCGCTTGTTACAAACGAGTTGTATATTTGAAGGACCGCTCTCTGCCGGACCTTGAAGCCTCAAGCGCCACGAGGCAGGTTGAAGGCAAACTGCGCGGCGATTTACTGAAAGGTCGCAATGGATACTTACTTGGTGACGGGGGCCGCTGGCTTCATTGGCAGGTCGATCGCTGCGGAGCTGCTTGCACGCGGAAAACACGTACGGGGCATCGACAACTTCTCCACCGGCAAACGTGAAAACCTGCGCGGCCTAGAGGCGATGGAATTCATCGAGGCGGACATCAACGATGCGGATGCGACCGCGAGAGCCTGCCGCGGCGTCGAATGTGTGTTTCACGAAGCGGCGATTCCGTCGGTTCCGCGCTCCGTCGAAGATCCTGTGGGATCGAACCACGCCGGCGTTTCCGGAACCGTGCAACTGCTGACTGCGGCGAAAGATGCGCAAGTGCGCCGTGTCGTTTTTGCCGGTTCCTCCGCCGTATACGGAAACAGCCCCACGCTGCCGAAAACAGAGGACATGTGGCCCAGCCCGATCTCGCCGTATGCGGTGACAAAGCTGGCCGGCGAGTTCTATCTGCAGTGCTTTGCGCGGGTGTATGGAATGGAAACCGTCACGCTTCGCTATTTCAACGTCTTCGGGCCGCGCCAGGATCCGACCTCCCATTATTCCGGAGTGCTGGCTATTTTCGCGCTCAAAATGCTGGCAGGCGAGACGCCGACCATCTATGGAGACGGCGAGCAGAGCCGCGACTTTACCTTTATTGAAGATGTCGTTCGAGGCAATCTGCTGGCCTCCGAAGCTCCTGCCGAACGCGTCTCCGGAAAAGTCTTCAACATCGCTACGGGGCGCCGGGTATCTCTGAATCAAGCGGTGAAAGTGCTTGGCGCCGCTACGGGCTATCGAGGAGAAGTTCGTTATGCCCAAGAGCGTGGCGGCGATGTGAAGCATTCCCTCGCCGATATAAGCCTGGCGAAGAAAGCCTTCGGCTATGAGCCAGCCGTGACGTTCTCCGAAGGTCTGGAGAGAACGGTCGCCTGGTACAGGGAGATCGCCGGTCCTGGGGCAGCTTAGGCCCTAGCGCTGGGGTGAAGTCTATTTCAAAAATTGCGCCTTTTGGCCACGACCTCCCGTTGTGCTGAGAAGGCGCGAATCAATGGCGGGGCTTTTCCGGCCACGGACAATCAGACTCGGCTTCGCGCGCTGCAGAAAACCTTGTTCGGTGAGTAACAATCGCCACTCCGCTTTGTCAATGGCCGCTGCGGAAATGATTTCCCACGGAATTGAAGCCGCTGCCCCAGCCTGAACAGCACGCTCTCGTTTTTTAAACCTAGATGATCTTCACGCCATTCGTATCCGGCGCGAAGATCAATGCGCGCGTTCCATTGCCGCCTTCCCATCGTGCGGACTGTGCCAGTAGTTGGCCCGGAAGAGGAACGAGTCGGGACAATTGACATGCAAGAGTTTGCGCAATCAAAAATATGCAGTCTGCATGTCGCTGAATTCAATGCTTATTTCTTTGGCGCTCAATCTGCATAAGAAGGGGTGAGGCTTTTGATGCTTGGGCACGGCCCGGGAGTCTTCCAGTCAGGCAGATAGCCTCCTGGGTGCTCGAAAGCAGAATCAATTCGTCTCTTCAGGTTGTGCATGCAGGCCTTGTGCGACTGCCTCTGGGTGGCAGCGCATGGGTTTCAGCGGTTCATACGTTGACCGTCGAAACGAACGCCCTATCTTTGAACAGCTATCGATAGGGGGACGCAAGCAGGACAAATGCCCGCGAGGGCAATATTTGGAGGAAACATGAAGAAGTTTTCGATAGCTCTATTCGCCTTGGCATCTGCCCTTGCGATTTCCCCGGCCGCGATGGCTGACACCTTTGGTTTTGCTTTCACTACCCCGAACCAGGGACCCTCAGGTGGCAGCGACATCTTTGCCTACGGCACTCTTATCGGCACCCTGATTTCTCCGGGCGTGTGGGACATCACGAGCGGAACCATTAATGTGCTGGGTGCAACCACACCTGTAAGCGGCACTGGCACCGTGATTGCGAACCCAAATGCCCCCACGAAGAACACGATTCTCTCCAACAGTGGACAATGGGACATCTCCTACGATGATCTGCTCACCCCGGGCGCATCGGGCCACACACCGTATGTCGATAACTTCGGGTTGCTCTTCTCGATCAACGGCGTCGAAATCAATATCTTCAGCGGAACCAGCTCGAATCCCGGCTTTTCCGGTGCGGGAAAAAACGACTATGACACCTTTGTCGATAGTCGCGGATACACCGAGAACGGCGAATTGAATGTCTACAGCATCACGCCGGAGCCGTCCTCGCTGCTGATGCTCGGCACCGGACTCCTCGGCTTGGCTTTTGTCGTCTTCCGGAAGGCGAAGCCCGCCGGGTTGGTCTTGCAGTCGTAATTCAATTGTCTTGTTGACAGGAGTGGGAAGGGTTGCGCAGTGCAGCCCTTCCCACTCATTTCTCTATATAAAAGATCCAGCTTATCTGCCGCAGGCTTCTTCCTGACCGGCTACTCCATTGCCCCCACTGTGAGCGGCTGAGAGCGAACGGTCTGTATCGCTGCCGGCCCATACGCAAATCGAACGGGCAGTTTCGGCGCGGACGATGGCATGTTTGCTCCAGCGTCGATCAGCACCGGCGAGGGAGCGAAAGTCGTTACGTCGAATGGTTCGGCGCTCACTCCGAACAGGTTGGAGATGCCCACGGTATCAGCGCTGTTGGCCGCACCCTGGAAGGCGTATGGTGAAGTGTTTGTGGTCCAACCGGTGCCATCTCCGCCGGCCATGGCTCCCGTGCCCCAATTGGAATTGACGGCATTCTTGCCGAAAGTCGTGAACTGAGTGGTCAGGGCATTCCAGTTGAAGTAAGGGCTGGTTGGGGAGTCCATCCAGACTGCGTTATTGAGGGCTTGAATCTGCGGCCATTCGATCTCGGCGAATCCGTTGCCACCACCGCCCGATGTATCGAATAAATACCAGCGCCAAATCGAGCAACCGTTGCACGCTGGCTCGTAGAAGCTGTTGTTGTAAAACCACAGCGTCCCTACGCGATCGTCTTCGAGACTTCCGTGATCTGTTGCATAGTGAATTGGGTATTCGGATGTTGCATTGTCAAACGTGTTGCCGTACACATAATCCGCGTGGTGCGCTTCGACTGCCGCGGCTAACAGGTCTGCGGTGTATCCATCCGCAGGATAGATCGTGTGATACGAGGGCGTCCCCTGAAGGTATCCCTCGAATGTTGTGTAGGGGCCTGCATCGGTGTTATCCACCATGTCTATTTGCCGTGCTGCTCCATCGCCGAACTGGTTGTAGCGCAAGATCTCAGGGAAGCCGCGGCCTTTGAAGTTTGAGCCCTCAGCTCCGCTCTCATAGTCGTCGATGGTGTTGAACTGGACTACTTCGTTCCATCCCTGAATGTAGAACTGGTGCTCAGTGTAGGAACCTGAGTTGCCATTGCCGTGCAGGTGATTTCCTTCATACAAGGTGTTGGCGACTTCGGCGTACCCGTTGTTCGCGTTGAAATCGGAGAAGAAGCCATTGCCGCAGCCATTTGCATCCATGCCGCGTACGACGGTGTCCGTGCTTGGAAATATGCGAACGCAAGCAGCACCCAGTATCCATGGTGTTCCCGCCTGACCGCTCGGAGTGGTGTAGGTCGATGGCTGCTTGGCATTTTGAATCTTGAGCCCCTCCACAATCAGGTATTGCGAAGTGGGCGCGGTCCCGGTGTACACTCCGGCCCATCCCGTTGTGCCAATTCCGACCGCTGTATATCCTGCCGAATAAGCGCTGACGTCGGAACGCCCCGAGGAATTGCTGGCGTCGATGACCGGCAGATTGCCCCGGGAGTCAGGCACGCCGCAAACACGCACCGGTTGTGTGCGCGTGGCATGCGCGGCGACCTGAAAGTATTCGTGGAACGTGGTTGGACTGCCACCGCTGATGTCTTCGTTGTGGATGCGCACTGTTGATCCCGGCTGGAGCGAGGTCCATGGAACCGACTGGATCGTCTTGTACGCCTGCGACGGTCCAACGTCGTATGTCGTTCCTGTGAGTGCCGGATCCACTGTGCAATCCACCGGCAATGTCTTTGAGGGTGTGACTTGATACGGCATGCTGTTCGCGGTCACATAGACGGTCGCGGTGTTCATCGTGGCGCCGTTTGCTACGCTGGTCGCTACCACGGTATAACGCCCCGCCACCGTCGCCGAGAAGACCGTATCCTGGTTTGCGGCATCGGCCAAAACGCCGTCGCCACCGCTCGGCTGGGATGCGATCGCCCAGGTCACGTTGCGATTCGTTGATCCCCAGACGAAAGCCTGAATATCAGCCTTTTGCCCGGAGTAGAGGGTCGTATAGAAGGGCACCACATGAACCTGCACGGCAGGGTTGCAGACGTTCATGGAAATGGAAGTTGTCTTGTTCGGATTTTCCTGTGATTGTGCCGTAAGCGTAAACTGCTTGGCCGATGCGATGGCATACGCGCCGTCCGTGCCGTTGATCGAGCAACTGCTGCCGGTGGCGGGTGCGGTCACGTCGACCCAATTGCCGGTGGCCGCGGACAGAGTTGCCCCTCCCGTGACGGACCAGTTGACCGCATTCGTTTTGCCGTTGGTGATGGTGGCAAACACGCGGCGCACACTGCCGGGCAAGACGTTGAAGCCGTAAGCCGGCTGCGTAATAGCTACCGAGATCGGCAAGGCAGGAACCGCAACGGTCACGGCGATGGTTGCCGTGCTCGCGACCGTTCCAGAGGTTCCTGTCACAGTCACGGAGTAGGTCCCGGAAATGGCGGTGGCGCTCGCGCTCAATGTCAGCGTGCTCGGACTGCCTGTGCTCGCGGCAGTGGGCTTGAAAGCTGCTGTTACTCCGGTGGGAACGCCAGAAATGGACAGGTTCACATTGCCGCTGAGCCCGACGGCATTGACAATACCGACCGTGCTGCCCACGCTGCTGCCGCCCGGCGCGAGCGTCACGCTTGCGGCCGACGTTGAAAGGCTGAAACTCGGGGCCCGAATCGTCACGGAGATTGTTGTGGAACTGGTGAGCCCCTGGCATGTCCCAGTAATGGTAACCGGGAAGACACCGGCAACAGCATTTCTGCCGGCTGAAAGAGTCAGGGTCGTACCCGTGGTCGTCTTTGCTGATCCGAATAACGCAGTCACGCCTGTCGGGAGTCCGCGAGCTGACAGCGTAACGCTGCTGGCGAACCCATTCACATCCGTTATGTTGATGGCGCTGCTGGCTCCTGCGCCTCCAATAAAGAGCGTCACGCTACTGGGCGAAGCCGAAATGCGGAAACTCGGCAGCGGAATCGTCAACGTAATCGCAGTGGTCTTGGTGACTGTTCCAGATTTCCCTGTGATAGTAACTGGATAGAGCCCAGGGATTGCTGTGCTGCCAACGTGAAGAGTCATTGAAGTATTGTTCGCATCGACAGTGGTAAATGCCGCAGTCACACCCGCGGGAACTCCGGATGCAGTCAGGCTCACGCTGCCCTTGAAGCCGTTCAGGTCAGTTACGGTGATGTCAATCCGATTGTCCGCGTTGCTCGATCCGAGCAGAAGAGTGAGGCTGCCAACAGAAGGTGAGATCGTGAAGTTCGGCACCGGGCTGGTCATCGCAGCGCCCTGGGTTCCCGCGACGATCGAAAGGAGAAGGGCCACCCAAATTGCGGTGAGTAATTTGAGTTGGGAGGGTGTGAGAATGGAATTCGAATTCTTGCGTTGGATCGAGCGTGCCATGGTTTCCTTCCAGTTTTGAGCAGGAGACTAGCCTTGCCCCCTCCTGCACACCGACTATCGGCGGTTCACCTATAGGTAATCATGAATAATGCAATCAATTCCCACTATTCAATCAAAGTGGTACAGAATTACCCTAAGTGCGCAAAGTTTTGCGCATAACTCCCTCCAGCCATGCACATACAAGGGCAGGAAAACTTGTGTCAATCCGAATACGGCCTCACCGAATCGCCCCTTCATGTGCAGTCTGATAGTGCCTGCGCACCGTGTCTACATGCACCGGATCGGTGACCAACTCAAACCACCGATCGAAATCAGGCGCATTGAATTCGCAGGACTGCGCCGCCTCTGCACCTGTAGCCACTCGGTTCCTGTACTTGAGCGCAGCCGTTGCGCGCTCCCATGGGTGAGGGAAACGGCGAAGATGGCCGCAAAAGATCCGCATGTCCGTCGTTTGCCAGCAGCGAACCGCGGGATAACGGAACAGAGCCTTCGTGAGTTCGAAATCGAACATCGGTGTTGGTTCGCCTCGGCTGCAGTTTTCTCGATAACTAATTGATGTCGGAAGCCCTTTGAACATCACGCGCGCTTCATGGTCATTTGCCGCAAACAGCGCGGTTGCAGCCTGCGTAAAGGCTGTCTTGTTGAACGCGCCTGGAATCAGCCCAAACACTGCGCGTTGTCTTTGGAAAGGGATGGCGGAGGTCCGTCGCCGATCATGCCACCGGACCACGTTACCTCCCAACCTAGTTGCCAGTCGCCCGGAAGAAAGTGATGGCCTTCGACGTCGGTCGGTCTCAGATTGTTGGCGACCGACCACTCTTTTTAAGTTAAGCAACTTGATGTGTCCTTGCGTTCCGGTGAACATACGACCCACTTTGGATCCACCTTGCACGCGCGGGGACCTGTCAGCAGACCATCTTTCACGCCGTCGATCATGTCACAGTGATCAATGACAGCACGATGCAAAATCTCCAGCTTGGCAGGTTGCGGGATTCGTTCAATCACGGTGCACTGTTCTGAATTGGCGAGCTAGAAGAAAGGGCGTCAGGCTATGAACTTCCCGATGATCTTGTTCGCCTTCGACCAACTGGCGCGCCTTGATGTCGCGCATGGGCGGCAGGCCGAAGAGCCTGCGATATTCGCGATTGAACTGGCTGGCACTGTCATAGCCGAATTCAAAGGCGGCGCTGGCTGCGTCCATGCCTTCGGTCATGCGCACGCGTGCCATGTGAAGGCGCACACGCTTTTGATATTGCAGCGAGCTCATCTGGGTCAGTGTGCGGAAGTGTTGGTGAAAGGTAGATACGCTCATCCTGGCCACTGCGGCGAGTTCCTCCACGCGCAGAAGCTTTAAAAAGCTCTCCTTCAGCCAGACGACTGCTTTGGCTGTGCGATTACTCTGCTCGCCCAGCGTGGCGATGGCGCGCAGGTGCTAGCCCAGTGAGGACCGCAAGAGGCGATAGACAATCTTCCGTTGCATCAGACCGGCGAGGAAAGGTATGTCTCGCGGGGTATCAAGCAGATCAAGCAGGCGCATGCAGGAGCTGAGCAGCTCCGGTGTGGACTTGCCGATTGCCATGCCGCGTGTACCGGCACCGACGTCTGCAGACTGGAAGTCTTCCTGGCAGAGAATAGGGCAATCACATTATTCCCATCGCCGCCGGGACTCGCACCGGCCTTCGGGAGCGTTTCAGCCCTGTTTGCGGCCTCGGTCTGCAAGTTTACCCTCCATCTTCAGCGTACGGCCGAGTCGGTCTTCCCTGCCCAGGAAAATGGACCACTCGGAGGAGTAGACAAGAAGTTCGTAGGATCGTGGTACCGCCCGGAACTCGATTCCCCGTAGTATCGAGGTGTCGGAAGAGGCGAGGCCGCCACTGACAAGACGCGCCGGTATCTGGCATGAATTGCGGACGCCGGCCAAGTCCGATGAATTCGATGCGGGTCGCAATCATTGAGGAAAAACGCGTATGAAGCAGGAAGTAGGGGTAGTGATCGGTGCGGGCGGTATTGGAATGGCGATCGCACGCCGTCAGGGTTTCGGCAAGCACACCCTACTGGCAGACTTCAATGAGAAGCTGCTGGAGTCTGCCGCGAAGGAGCTTGAGTTAGCCAGCTATAAAGTGACAACGCTCAAGGTCGATGTATCTTCGCGTCCGTCCGTGCGCGTTGGCAGATGCAGCGGCCGCGCTCGGAAGCGTCGTCAATGTCGTTAATACGGCCGGGGTATCGCCCAACATGGCTCCGCCAGATCGAGTGCTCGCCGTCGACTTGTATGGCAGCGCAGTCGTCTTCGAGGAGTTTGAGCGCGTGATTGCTCCGGGAGGCGGCGGTTTGGTCGTTTCGAGTATGGCTGGACATATGACGGCGGGTCTTCCAGCGGAGCAGGAGCATGACGTGGCTTTTGCTCCTGCGGATGAACTACTGGCCAAGCCTTTCCTCGGTTCGGATGCGGTTCCGAATTCCATGCTGGTGTACATTGTCTCGAAGCGCGCAAACTATCTGCGTGTGCAGGCGTCGGCAATCACTTGAGGCAAGCGCGGGGCGCGTGTGAACTCCATCAGCCCGGGCATCGTCGCAACGCCGCTCGCACAGCACGAGTTGAACTCGCCGATCGACGACATCTATCGCGCAATGATCGATGCCTCGCCGGCCAAGCGGATGGCATCGCCCGACGAGATTGCCGTGGCCGCCTCGTACCTGCTTGGACCCGATGCAGGCTTCGTGACGGGCAGCGATCTTCTGACCGATGGCGGTGTGATTGCAGCCATGCGCGCCGGACTGCTGCCAAATCCCGCATAACGACAGAGTGAAAGCGTCCAGCCTCGCACCCCGGAAGAACTTGCAAGCCTAACCGCCGGGATTGCAAGTTCCCATCACCGGAGACCGGCACCCGACGCCTCAAACCAGATAGCCGGGATTGTTTCAAGCCGCAACGCAAAGGCCAGCCGCATCTAGCGTCCGGCCTTTGCTCGTCGACCCTCGACGCTAAATGGTGACCAACTTGTATTCGCTTCTGCCCATCTTCATCTCTTTCATGTAGGAGAGTTGGCGAAGGCCCTGACGGGATTCAATGCGCTCCTTTAGATCGTGAAGTTCAGCTTCAGGGAGCTTGTACACCATGTAGATGGAAGCCTGGTCTACTGCCTGGAGGTCGATGGAAGCCAGTATGCCAAGATCATGCGCCTTTGGCGACGCAGCGCTGACGCCAGCGCAATCGCAGTCGACGGACATGTTGCGCAGCACATTGATGTAGACGATTCTCTTGCCAAAATGATCGGCCGTGGCCTTCGCCGACTCCACCATGTTTTCCATGAAGAGTCCGTCGGTGAGCCACTTCGAAAGATCTTCGTTATCTGGGGCGGCATGCACCATCTTCTTGCCAATCTGTCCGTCCGCGCAGCCGATGGCGATGTTCTTCAGGGAACCACCGAACCCGCCCATCATGTGCCCCTTGAAGTGGGTGAGCACAACCATCGAGTCGTAATCGAGCATGTGCTTGCCGACCGACATTTCTTTGAAGTGCTTGCCGCCATTGACGGGGATCATCACCGCGCCGTCTTCATCCATGATGTCAACCGGGCAGAAATCCCAGCCATTGATCCTGATGGTTTCGCGGTGATCGGCGGTCGTGTATCACTTGCCTTTATAGAGCGTGTTGGTTTCAACTAGGCAGCTATTGGGAATATGCTGCTGCAAGGCTTTCACCATTTCGCGGGGGAGAATGTTGGGACCGTGCGGTTCACCGGTATGCAACTTGATGGCGACCTTGCCGCTGATTTGTTGATTGATCTTCGAGTAGATCTTCAGTAGTGCGTCGCCCGTAAGATCGGGAGTAAAGAAGACGCGAGATGAGCCCTTTTGCGTGTCGGCGGCAGCGCGCAAACTGCCAAGGTCACCTACCGATGCGCACCCCAACACAAGGGCGCTCTCCTTAAGAAAAGTACGACGTTCCATTCTGGTTCCCATGCTTTCCTCTCATTCGCAACTGTCCACGAAAACGAATTAAAAGGCACGGATTTTTTACACGGCAATATGACCATCGTAGACCCCGTAGAGCGCGAGCGTGGGGCAAAGAACGCCAAACTATACGCGCAACGCGCCAAATCGACAGAAGTCGCCACGCTCACGAACCATTTCGCCGATCAAATTCCGCCCTCTATTTAGGAGCAAGATCGCCGAACCAAGGCGTAGTTGCACGGATAGGACTGACGATCATCGGCTAGTCTGAGGTAGATCCCAGAAAGGCCGCCAGTTCAATGCCGAACAAGCACAACGAGCCGCGCCGTCACCACATCCCCAAGATGAAGTTCCAGGTGAAGAACTGGGCCGAGTATGATGCTGGTCTTCGGCGTCGAGGCAGTCTGACTTTATGGGTCACTTCAGAGGTGCTTGATGGTTGGCATGT
>Ga0255354_1000171_pt1 | contig 40189 bp, 19 predicted proteins | sample HBST50metaG_FD_189942 | JGI IMG/M metagenome (GOLD analysis project Ga0255354, IMG submission 189942) | Peat soil microbial communities from Stordalen Mire, Sweden - H.B.S.T50 | ecosystem: Environmental > Terrestrial > Soil > Wetlands > Peat | place: Sweden: Norrbotten County, Stordalen Mire...
AACCTCGAATACGCAATCGATGCCGGTGGTGAAACTGGCGCAGAGCGATCTACTACGGCTGCGTATGCCTGTGCCTGAAGAGGATGTGCCCTACATCAAGGTCGGCGGTGGCGTCCAGATCAAGCTCCAGGCCACTGGAAAGATCATCTCCGGAAAGATTGTCCGATTCACCCGCGAGTTGACAACGGCTACCCGCACCATGCTGGCGGAAGTCGATGTGACAAATTCGGATCTCGCGCTCAGCACCGGAATGACGGCGGAGGCGACCATTGTTCTTCAGGAACAGAAAGGCGTGCTCACGGTTCCGGCGGGTGCCGTTCTCAAAGAGAATGGTCAGTCGTATGTATTGGTCGTGGATGCAGCGAACAAGGTCCAGAAGCTATCGGTTGGACTTGGAATTCAAGGGCCTGACCGGATCGAGATTACCCAGGGCCTCTCTGAGCATCAAAACGTGATCGTCTCTGGACAGGCAAACTATCAGTCTGGACAAATCGTTCATCCGGTCGTCAGCACCATTGCCATGCCGAAGCAGGAGGGCGCACAATAATGTCCTCCTTCGCGATCAAGTATCCATTCTTCATTCTGATGATGTGCCTGTTTGTGATTGTGGTCGGAATCACGACGGTTACAAGTATGCCGGTCGACCTGTTTCCCGAGGTCAATATTCCGGTTGTGGTTGTCGCAACGTTTTACTCTGGAATGCCGCCCGAGCAGATTGAATCGGACATCACCAATAGCTACGAACGCTTCTTCACCCTGGGCAGCGGCATCGACCATATCGAATCCCGTTCACTGCCCGGCGTCAGCCTCATCAAAATCTATTTTCAGCCTGGCACGGATGGCAATGCGGCAGTCAGCAACATATCGAATCTGGCCATGGCGAATCTTCGCAGGTTGCCTCCCGGTACTCTTCCTCCTGTCGTCCTGAAGTTCGATGCGGCCAACCTGCCTGTCTGCCTGATTACGCTCAAGGGACAAGGCCTGAATGAAACACAACTGAAAGATCTAGCTCAGTTCACTGTCCGCAATCAAGTGGCCAATGTCCCAGGAGCATCCGTTCCGCAACCCTATGGCGGGCGGTACCGGCAGATTATGGTGTACGTCGATCCGGTGAAACTTGAAGCTCACCAGATGAGCGTCATGGATGTCGTAGACTCGCTCAACAAATCGAATCTGATCCTTCCTGCCGGCGACGTTCGCATTGGCATGAAGGACTACAACATCTATGCCAACAGCCAGGTGCCCGTCGTCGACGAGATCAACGATCTTCCGCTAAAGACCGTTGGCAACGCGTCGGTCATGGTCGCCGATATCGGACAGGCAAAAGACGGCGGACAGCTCCAGACCAATATCGTGCGCGTCGACGGGCAACACTCCGTCTACATTCCAGTGCTGAAGCAAGGCGGCAACTCGAACACGATCACCATCGTTGATGGAGTCAAGAAGGCCGTTGCACACCTGCTCGATATTCCATCTGTACTCAAGACAAACGTGGTCTTTGACCAGTCTGCATTCGTCAAGCTTGCGGTCAAGAATGTCATTAACGAGGGAACGATCGGCCTTTGCCTCACGGCATTGATGATTCTTCTCTTCCTCGGAAATGTCAGAGCTACGATTGCGGTTCTCATCTCGATTCCAATCTCTGTCCTGGCCACATTTCTAGGACTGAATCTGGGAAGCAGTTCCATCAATACAATGGTGCTCGGAGGACTGGCGCTTGCGCTGTCGCGGCTTATCGATAACTCGGTAGTTGTCCTCGAAAACATCTTCCGCCATATGGAGATGGGAGAACCACCGGCAGTTGCTGCCGAACGCGGCGGCAAGGAGGTTCAACTTGCCGTGTTGGCCGCAACCGTCAGCACCAGCATTGTTTTCTTCCCTGTCCTACTGCTCTCCGGGGTGAGCAAATATCTTTTCACGGCATTGGCCTTGGCCGTTGTCATAGCTCTCTTCGCGTCTTATGCCGTTGCAATGACCGTGGTGCCGCTGTTCTGCGCCAGGTTCATTACGATCGAACCTGATCTCGATCATGAGACTTCGCAGGCAATCGCTGCGGGTACAACCTTTGAGACGAAGGCCGTCGCGAAAAGAAGGTTTCGTCTGTTTCGCGTGGTCGTCGAAAAGTTCAATCTTGCATTCCGCAATATGGAGACATGGTACACACGGAAAGTCGGAGAGGCACTGGAGCACGCGGGAATGGTTGTCAGTGTGATCTGTGCATGCGTGCTTCTGAGTTTTGTCCTCTATCCCTTCATCGGGAAAGCATTCTTCCCGCGTACCGATCCCGGCCAATTTGTTGTGAACGTGAAAGTCCCCGCTGGAACAAGGATTGAGGTGACAGACGATTACATCGCGAAGATGGAACAGGATATTCGGAGTGTGGTCTCACCGAAAGATCTCAATATGATTGTCTCCAATATCGGAATCACCCCCGACTTGTCAGCGATCTACACATCCAACTCCGGTATGCACACGGCTTTCATTCAGGTCAGCCTCAAGGAGGAACATAAGGTCGGAAGTTACGCCTACATGCAGAAGGTGCGTGAAAAGCTTGCCACTGATTTTCCCGATGTGGCAACGTACTTTCAGGCCGGAGGCTTGGTTGATTCGGTAGTGAACCAAGGGAAGCCAGCGCCAATCGACATTCAGGTTGGCGGCAATAATCTGCAACAGGCGTATGCACTTGCTTTAGCGACGGCGGCCAAGCTCAAGAAACTCGACTCGGTCAATGACGTACTCATACCGCAAGATCTTGATTACCCGGGGCTCGAACTGAATATCAGTCGCCAGCGTGCAAGCCTGCTCGGGGTCACGCCGAAAGATGTCGTAGACAATGTCATCACCGCGCTTACGTCGGATGGCATGATCGCACCAAGTTTCTGGGTCGATCCCAAGACGGGCAACAGCTACATGCTCACCGTCCAGTATCCCGAGTCGCAAATCAAGACCATGACCGACTTCCGGCAAATTCCCCTTCGATCGCCCAATGGTTTGAATACGACGCCGCTCCAGTCCGTCGCCGACATCAAGGAAATCAATACCCCAACGGAGGTGGACCATTATCAACTACGACGCGTCTTCGATATTTACGTCATGCCGAAGACAGAAGACCTCAGCCATGTCAACAAGCAGGTGACGTCGATCGTTCAACAGATGCAACCGCCCAACGGCGTGACGGTGAAAGTTCGCGGCACAGTGCGTGACATGGAGTCATCCTTCTCCAGCTTCGGCATCGGCCTGATCCTCGCAGTGGTTCTTGTCTACCTGATTCTGATGGCGCAATTCGCGTCTTTCTCGGATCCGTTCATTATCCTGTTGGCAATTCCGCCCGCGCTTTCCGGTGCGCTGGCATTCCTGTTCGTCACCGGGTCGACCTTGAACGTGATGTCGCTCATGGGGATTGTCATGACAACTGGTATCGCAGTCTCCAACAGCATCCTGATCGTCGAGTTCACCGGGACGTTGCGCAAGGAAGGCAGAGAAATCAAGGAAGCATTGATTGAGTCGTGCAAAGCTCGCTTGCGGCCCATCTTGATGACAAGTCTTGCAACCATCCTTGGCCTCATCCCCATGGCTCTGGCATTGGAGTCCGGCAGTGAACAATATGCTCCACTGGCCCGCGCCATTCTGGGTGGCCTCACTGTATCGGTCGTCGTCACCGTGTTTCTGGTTCCGGCCGCTTACCTGTTGATTCATCGCAAGGATGATCAAGCCGCAACGGTTGGGGAGGTCCAGGCATGAAAGCAACAAGAAGGATTTACATCGCACTGATGATTTGCATGAGTGCTGTTGAATTGTGTGCCCAAAGCTCGTCGACGGCATTTCCGGATGCGCCAGAATCGCACGCATTTCTGTTGGCGAGCGCACAATCCGCAACCTCTCTCTCATCTCCTCTGCCCACGCCGACAGAGGGGACTCCAACTCTACTCACACGTCAACAGGCTGAGCAGATAGCGCTGGCAAATAATCCACGCATTCGCATCAGCCAATTGATCGCCAGGATGCAGCATCAGGCTGTGCGAGAGCGGCGTTCCGACCAACTCCCCAATTTGAGCGGCAACATGACTGCTGTCACCGCGAATACGGGAAGCAGAATTTCCAGCGGTTATCTGACCGCCTCAAGTCTTCTGGAACATGCAGGCATGGGCGTCCAATTGAATCAACTGATCACGGATTTTGGACGCACGCGGAATCTCGTGGCTTCTGCGCAGCTGCAGGAGAAGGCGCGCGCAGCCGATGCCGAGGCCAGCAGGCAAGATATAGTTCTGGCGACCGATCAAGTGTTCTTCGCCGTCATTGAAGCGCAGGAGACATTGCAGGTTGCGCTTCAGACAGTTTCCGCACGACAGACGCTTACCGATCAGGTGAGCGCGCTTACCTCGTCGAAATTGAGGTCGGATCTGGATTTGAGCTTTGCTCAAGTCAACTTATCTCAGGCAAAACTGTTGCAACTCAACGCGCAAAACAACCTGGATGCAGCCAAGGCTGCCCTGAGTGCCGTACTAGGGTACGACAAGCAGATGGACTTTCAGCTAGTTGACGACAAGGAATCCCTGCCGCCTCTGCCCGCTAGTTCCGAGGCGCTCATCGTCCAAGCCATCCAAAACCGCCCCGATCTTCAATCTCTGAGATTCAATGAGCAAGCCGCGCAGAAGTTCAGCAAAGCACAACATGAGCAACTGCTTCCGACAATCAGCGCTCTTGGAGTTGTCGGCGGCACTCCCGTGGGCTCATCGCAATACTTTTCATCAAACTGGTACGGTGCTGTTGGCGGAAACGTGAGCATCCCAATCTTTAATGGATTCCGATTTACGGCGCAAGCTTCGCAAGCTGCTTTGCAGGCGCAAGCTGCCGGTGAGCAAACGCGTGCTCTTAGGGAACTGGTAGTTCGCGATGTCCGGACTGCGTGGCTGAATGCGAATACGGCTTTACAGCGAGTGACCGTAACGACCGAACTGCTGAAGCAGGCAAATACAGCCCTTGATCTCGCGAAGACGAGGTACGATCTCGGGCTCAGCTCGATTGTTGAGTTGAGTCAGGCTGAACTTCAACAGACAGAAGCGGCCATCGGCAATGCCAACGCGCGGTCGCAATACAACTTCGCAATAGCGACGATCAACTTCCAGACGGGAGTACAACCATGACCAGGAACTCCGAGGAGGCGAAGAATGCTCATTACAGGGAATAGCCCCGCAATCCAGTTTGATTCCGTAATCTTTGCGACCGACTTTTCCTGGGAATCGCAAAACGCCGGTTTGTATGCATCGGCATTCTCAAGATTCTTTGAATCAAAGCTGGTGGTCGCGCATGGATTCATTTTGACCCAGGCGGCCCTTGAAGTGGAAGTGGAAAAGCCGCTATCGAGCCAACTGCGAATCGATTTGTTCCATGAGCTATCACGAGCAGCGGAGGCGCTTCCGGCTGGACGGGGAGACACGGAAACGGTTCTGCTTGACGGGGACGCTCGCAAGGCGATCCCAATCTTGGCGCATCGCAGAAGTCCGTCTCTTGTCGTAATGGGCACTCATGGCGGAGGCGCTATTGATCGATTCATTCTCGGCTCCACCGCTGAAGGGATTCTGCGTCAATCGAGCGAACCCGGTCTCACCATTGGTCCGAAGGTGGATACTCTTGCTCCGGGTCCGCTCAGGATTCGCCGAATCCTTTATGCTTCGGATTCCACAGCGGAGGCCGCTCATGGCGCTGCTGTCGCCGTTGCTTTGGCCAGCGCGTTCTCCGCCGAACTCGACGTTTTAAACGTGATTCGGCCGAGCGATATCGTTAACCCGGAAGACCTTTCTCTTATTGAGGAGAATTATTACGGAGCAATCGAAGCGATCATGCCGCAGAATGCGCGTCAAGTCTGCGATCCGCATACGTTTGTCAGCGTTGGACAACCGCACACCAGGATATTGACGCATATTGACGAGCGAAAGATCGACCTTCTGATTCTTGGCCTGAGGAAAAGCAAACACTTTGGAGCACAGAGCAGGACTTCAGGTGTGTTTCCAATCATCGTGAAGGCAAGTTGCCCTGTCCTTACAGTTGCTTCTGGTGCGCTTTCAGAAACATTTTGAACCAAAGCCCTCTGTGCCAACGTAGCGGGCACCGCGCCGTTGGCCCTTACGAATATTCAGTTTCAGGATCTATTGGTATATGTGGATTTTGGAATCTCTCCGAGGGGGCCTTCTGAAGAGCACATCGTGGACCGCCTATCGCATCTCTTCTGAATAACCATTCGAGCGTTGGACAAAACGCTCATCTTCTTGATTTGAAGGCAGATCGCAATTGTCGCGAGCCACCTGCCTGCAACTGCAATTGTCCCTAAACTGGGGTCTGCGAAGAATGTGACCGAGCAATTCGCCGATGATGGATGAATCGATAGGCCTCTCTTTAGGATTAATGCCGCCCGAATTCTCAACCTTTCCTGTGGCGGAACACCGTACCTTTGCGACATCCCCATAGAATCGGAATCTATCTAAACCGTTAATAATAAAAATGTTAAACGAATATTAACGTCGACCATACCGACAGCACCGCACATCATACCGTTCTCCAATACTCCCAATAGCACCTTACGCCGCGCAATTGGCAAGCCTACACCTTATCTGTCCGTAAACGGTTTCATTTGCGGATTCTAGAAAGTCTTTGTTTGAGACCAAAACGCAGGAAAGCGGTTCGGACGTACTTCAGAGCCTCTTGGCAGATCAACGTGTTTGCTGAATGTCGTTCAAGTCGTTCGCCGTCATCAAGTTGCCCCGCAGCACCCCAAGGCTATTTGATGGCTCTGACACATTCGAGCGCCATGCAGATTGACGCCGAAAGGATACAGCGGGTGGTCCGGATCAAGCTCCGAACACCTCTACAGAAATTGGATGCAAACCAACCGGCTTCATTCAGACAGACCGGGACGCAACAGAAACAAGAAACGCCAACAGAACCAACATTGAAAAGGAAGGTCAAATGAGACACGCGAGATACAGGTTTTTACTCATGCCGTTGTTCTTCGCATTGGCATGCGTAGGAGCATTTGCGCAGGCCAATTCCGCAGTCACGGGCATCGTCACAGACCCGACGGGAGCGGTAGTCGCGGATGCGAAGATCGTTCTTACCGACCCTGCCACTGGCGCCACGAAGACCACCGTCAGCAGCGGCACTGGGTTGTATAGCCTCCCAGGCCTGAACGCCGCCAACTACGACATGAAGGTCACAGCCAAGGGCTTCCAGGCCTTTCAGCAGAATGGCATCGTGGTCAACATTTCCGCGACGTTCCGTGTAGACGTCAAGCTCACGGTCGGCGCCGAATCCCAGACCGTCACCGTCCAGGCGGATGCCCTGGCGGTACAGAGCGACTCGAACGTCGTAAGCTCCCTGATCAACGAGCAGCAGATCACTGAACTGGCCACCAACGGCCGTAACGTCGTGGCTCTGGCTGCGTTGGGTCTGGGCGTTAGCGGCAACCTGCCCGACTCCAACACCCCCACCTCCGTGGGATCCAGCGCTGCCATCAGCTTCAACGGCCTGAGCCAGGCGCACAACGTCTGGCTCATCGATGGCGGTGAGATTTACGATCGCGGTTCTGGCGGCAAGCCTGCGGTGATGCCTTCCCAGGACGCGCTCGGCGAGTTCCAGGTGTTGGCCAGCAACTATCCGCCGGATTACGGCATCGCTTCCGGCGGCACCGTCACCATGTCTGTCAAGCGCGGCACCCAAAAGTTCCACGGCGCACTGTGGGAGTTCGATCGCAACGACGCCCTCCAGGCACACAACTACTTCGACGCGGTCGGAGCCAAGAAGCCCGAACTGCGCATGAACATCTACGGCGGCAATGTCGGCGGTCCGGTGTTCATTCCCAAGGTTTACAACAACGCGAAAACCAGAACATTCTTCTTCTACAACGAAGAGTGGCGCAAAATCGTTCAAGGCAGCTCGTCTGCCGGAATCAATGCGATTCCGGCCGCGGACTTCATCACATCCGCGCAGAACGTCAATTGGGTGCTCCCGGCGCATGCAAGCAGCGATTTCCGTGCGCTCCCTGTGGATGCAACGCATGGGCAGGTTGTTGTGCCCACGGTGGCTCTCGGGACACAGCTTGCCAAGAACATAGCAGCAGATGGATTGACCATGGGTCAGCCCTTCCCGAATAACTTTATTCCCGCCAACCTGTTTCTGGATCCGAGCGCGCTGGAATTCAACGGCGTAGGAGCGATTCCCAAGGCCAACGCCGCGGGCGATACGGTCGTGGTTTCATCCAAGCAGCCTACCAATGTGCGGGAAGACCTGTTCCGCATCGACCACAACATCAATGACAAGTGGCAACTGTTCGGGCACTACATCGGCGACTCCGTCAACCAGACCTACGCCACCTCAATGTGGAGCGGTGACAGCTACCCGACCGTTGGCTCCAATTTCACTAACCCGTCCTGGAGTTCGGTGGTTAAGCTGACCGGCGAGCTCACGCCCTCTGTGCTTCTGGAGGCCGCGTTCAACTTCAACGGCAACAAGATCACCATCGCCCCATCGGGCACTGCCTGGGCCAAGCCTTCCAATTGGAGCGGACAGTCGTTCTTCCCGGCCGCGAATAACGCCCTGAACCGCTTGCCTAAAGTCAGCTTGGGCTCTTACGGGACCGCCTTCGATCCGTGGGTTCAGCCGTATCGGAACGCCGCGATGGACTATGCAGAGGTCTTTGGCCTGTCTATCACGCACGGCAAACACAATCTGAAGTTCGGTGGCGGCTACAACCGCTACATCAAGAACCAGCAGGCCGGCGTCTACACCGAGGGTAACTTCGGCTTCTCCGACGGCTATACCTCGGCGAGCGGTTCTACTGCCGGTCACGTAAACAATGCAAACCTCACTGGCGACTCGTACCTTGACTTTGTACTGGGACTCAGCACCAGCTACTCCCAGGCCCAGGATGCGATCGTCGGCCACTGGGTGAACCAGACTGTCTCGGCCTATGCCGAGGATAACTGGCATGTGAATAGCCGATTGAGCTTGCAGTATGGTATCCGTTACGATGCTCTGCCTCATGCCTGGGAGCGCAACAACAACATGGCTAGCTTTGATCCTGCGCAGTATCAGCAAGGACTTACCCAGGCAAGTGACTTTCTTTCGAGCGGCGCCTTCGCCTGCTCGGCGATCAATGCGGCAGCAGGTTGCGGCACGCTCTCGAACGGGCTCCGAAGTGTGAATGGAGGCGTCTTCTATATGAACGGCGTTACCATCGCGGGCCAAAATGGAACGCCGCGGGGCATGGTCAAGAACTACTACAAGACCTACATGCCGCGTGTCGGCTTCTCGTATGACCTTGCTGGAAACGGCAAAACCGTGCTTCGCGGCGGCTTTGGCACATTCTTTGAGCGCATGCAGGGCAACGACGTGTACGGCCTTATCAATGCGGCTCCGTTCTCCAACACGCCGTCTGTCAGCAATACCACATTCAACAACCCGTTTGCCAACTGGCAGTTTGGAACATCACTTTCTACGACGACTTTGCCGGTGGTGACGCAGGGCATGACGACGATCTCGTCCACTTATCCTGCTCCGGGCGTAGCGCAATACAGCCTGGGCATCCAACATGAGATTGTTCCTTCACTTATCCTGATCACGCAATATGTGGGCAACGTCGGATGGCACCAGAGCACGCAGACTCCGATCAATGAATTCCCTCTGAATACTTCGATGCAGTTTCGCGCGGATTCAGCGGGCGATAAAACATACCCCGGGTATGCTGCGCCCACAACGGTCCAAGGCATCATGGCTCGCACCTATCCTGGTTTTGGGAGCATCGTGCAGGAAGGCACACTGGCCACCGCCAGCTACAACAGTTTCCAGGCGGGGCTTCGCCAGGAGAGCCGTCACGGGCTCAGCTTCGAAATCGATTACACGTGGTCGCACGAGATCGATTCGCAGTTAGGATCCTCCGATCTCACCACGAACGTGAGCAACCCCTTCAACCTCAGGTACGACAAGGGTTCGGGCAACCTGGACCGTCGTCAGATCCTGAACGCAAACTACATTTATAAACTGCCCATTTTCGCGCACTCGAATGGCGTGGCTCACAGCCTGCTCGGCGGCTGGACAGTTTCTGGTACTGTGATTTCCCAAACAGGACTGCCCTGGGCAGGAAGCAACGCTCCTGGCGACGGCGGTTCGGATACGGTTGGATTGGGCGGCGACTACACCATCCGTCCCAACTTTACCGGCAAGGTGAAATATCCGAAGAAGCGTGACGCCAATGGCGTATACAAGTGGGTTTCCTCCGAAGGCTTCTCGCAGCCAACCGCGGCATGGAACGGCGGTGCGAACCAAGGGTTCGGCAATGCCGGCAGGGACATCGTTGTCGGCCCCGGTCGCACCAACTTCGGTACCAACCTCTACAAATCCTTTGCCTTCGGCGAGCGCGCCCATTTCGAGTTCCGCGCCGAGAGCTTCAATACCTTCAACCACACCCAGTTCAATGGCTTCCACAATAATGTGAGTGGCAGCGACTTCGGAGAAGTGAACAGCGTGCAAGATCCGAGAACCTTCGAGCTTGCAGGCAAGTTCGTTTTCTAAACTGACCGATAACCGGACGCGGCAGGCACGCACTGCCGCGTCCCTTTTTTGTTTTGGGTTCTAGTTTGCCTCTGAGCATCCCGTGGGTAGAAAATCGAGCAAGGAAATGTTCCTGACAATGGCAAAAATAGAGAAAACATGCGAGTGAATCGAGTCATGCAGCGGGGACTCATCCTTGGGTTTGCGATGACAGCCACCGTTTGCCTGGGACAGGCCGTTCCGTCGGTCGAGAGCCAGCGGCAAACTGCGCTGGTCCTCGAACAACAAGGGAAGAGTGCCGAGGCTGAGACGGCCTGGCGTGCTCTTCTGAAGAATCATCCTGAGAATCCAGAGCCCTATGCCCACCTTGGACTGATTGAGGCTCGCCAGGAACACTATAGAGAGGCGGTGCCGCTCTACCGCAAAGCGCTGGCGCTGAGTCCGTCAACCCCTGAATTACGACTGAATCTAGGACTTGCGCTTTTCAAGACTGGTGCGATGAAGGAGGCCATTCGGTTCTTCCAACCGTTGCTCAAGAACCCACCCCCGTCCTCGCCAGATGTGCAGCGGCTGACGATCCTACTAGGAATGGCTCACTATGCTCTGGGTGAATTCGCTGAAGCCACTCCCTATCTAAAACAGGCCGCCGCCCGCGATTCGCGGAATCTGGGCCTGCGCCTGAGTCTGGCGCATAGTTGCATGTGGTCAAAGCAGTACCAGTGCGTTCTGGATACCTATCACGAGATTCTCTTGCTGAACGCTGAGTCGGCCGAGGCCGACATACTCGCGGGGGAGGCCTTAGACGAGCTGAAAGATCATGGTGGCGCCATCAAGCAGTTCCGAGCTGCAGTGCAAGCCAATCCAAAGGAGCCAGACGTACACTTCGGCCTGGGCTATCTACTGTGGACCCAAAGGCAGTATGAGGAAGCGGCAAAGGAACTGCAGGCCGAGCTCGTCAATAACCCGAATCAGATCCAGGCTTTGGTCTACCTGGGGGACGCTCAGATGCAAATGGGCCATCCCGAAGCCGCACTTCCAATCTTGGAACAAGTAGAACGGGTCGCCCCCACCCTCTCACTGGGACATCTCGACCTGGGCATTCTGTATGCCGATGCGGGGCGCAATGAAGATGCACTCCGTGAGCTGAATGTCGCCAAGAAACTGACTCCTGAAGACGTCAACGTTCATTGGCGGCTGGGTCGTCTATATCGTGCGATGGGAAAGAAAAACGAGGCGAAGGTCGAACTGGACAAAGCCAGCAACCTGACCAAGGCTACTGATGAGGCACTGATCAATAAAATGAACGGCGGCGTTGCCAAAGCCAAACCGTCGACCAAGGACACCGCCGACGCAACGTCGGAGAGATAACTGATGTATCTCTACCAAACCTGCTGGGCGACGATATCCACGGAAGTTGGAGTGCAGTTGACAAGGGATGTACGGAGAACAAACTCAATATTCTTCTGTTTCAACGCATTCCGAGGGATGCCCGAGATCTTTTTCAACTGCACTGGATCTGTCGCAAATTGAGCAGCAGCTTGAGTTCCACAAGTTGTCAATCCAGAAATATCAATGACCGGGCCCCCCACCTTCGAATCCAATAGACGAAAGACGACCGCATAGTCCTCACTAATCGTATTGTCCGCTCTCGCCACACTCGACCAAACTCGATGTTGGCCACTACGCTCCCGAATTCTTCCGCTACGATCGAAGAAGAATGGCAGGTCTCTGGCCAGGCTCATGGTCCAATAATTGTCGTACGCGCCGATCAGAATTGTCGGAGAGCCTTGTAGGTCAACAAAGGGCAAGCCAGAGCCTGACCGCATGCTCAAATTCCGACCGTAGGTATTCATTAGGGCGGCTACCTTCAAATCTGCCGCGATATCGCCGGGCGGTACCAGCCCACCCTGCACAGGTACAAACTCGCCTGCTGTGAGCGTCGGTCCTTCCACTGAAGACAGGGAAGGTGCAGACGCGGGCAGATCCTGATCTACCTGCGGGTTTGTGCTGTTGACATTGTCTAGTGAGAGTAAATAGACCGGATTGATAGTGCCGTTGTAGAGGAGTACCGTTTTCTTGCTTTCGAGAATTGGCTTCCAGAGGAGATAGAGCTCACTCTTGTTCCAGTTTGCGAATGCCACCCATGCGGCCAAGAGAAGAGAGCAAGACGCTACTGCAACGATTCCCCAAACGCGCCACCGAGGCGTCCTTGACGAACTGGGGACCTTTGAAGCTGTGCCAGATTCCGGATTGTCTTCTGTGCCGTGAGAAACGGTGGTTTGGGGTTGGTCCTTGGCCGGGCTTTCGTTAATCTCGTTGTTCGCTAGTCGATGAAAAATGAAGGTGGGATGATATGACCCGCTTGGGATGACAATCTGAACTGCGCTGCTTCTCGCTTCTTCGCTCTCGTAGTATTGCGCAAGCCGTTTTCGCAGCAGACCTACTCTTGATCGAACAATTGGGTCGTCCGCAGTATCGTAGTCAGGCTTTCTCCCAAAAACGTCGATCCCAATGATGCGCTCTTTGAGTGCGTCATCGTGCCCATTTAGAGACTCCTTCACGATGTATTTGAGGAGGGTCTGCAACTGCATACTGTCCTTAAACCGGGCGCTCCGAAGAATCTGTCCTAGCGATTCGTCGATCGTGGACGAATCAATTTGCCTCTCGCCGAGAGCAGGAGCCTCCGCCATCCTCAATCTCCCATCTGAGGGATACCGCACCTTCGGTGCTTCCCCTCGTGATACCAATAGTCATAACGTAAAGATAATAAACGCGTTGAACAGATGTACTCGCGCGCTGGAACACAGCACTGTACGTTGCTCCGTTCCCCTTCATTCCTGATAACACCTTACGCCACACGCTTAGCAAATATACACATTATCAGTCAGCAAAAACAGATCATTTGCGGTCGATGTGCACAGCCTTCATATTTGGATGGGGAATGAAATCAGAAAGCGTTCAGACCGAGAGACCGTCCAACAGTGTCTCTGCTAAAAGCAAATCCATAGTTTCTCGATCCATCATCCACTTGCTTTTTGGTGTCACTTTTCTGCTGACTCCGATGGCAGGTCAACAACCAGCTTCCGAGATCGCAAGGCCGGATATTGGCGAGGCGCGTCTAGAGAGTCTCTTGCATCAAATGACCCTCGAAGAAAAGGTTCACATGCTCTTCGGCGGTGAGCAACCTGGCGTTTCGCAACTGCCAGGAGTTCCGAGACTCGGCATTCCTGCAATGCTCCCCAGCGATGGTCCGCGCGGCATGAGTGCGGCAGAAGGAACAGCATTTCCATCCGGTATTGGGCTTGCAAGCTCGTGGGACCCGTCATTGTTCCGGTCGGCCGGAACTGTAATCGGTCAGGAATCCAGAGCAGCCGGCAGGACGATGGTTTTCGCGCCTGCTCTTAACATTGAACGTGACCCATTGAACGGGCGGTTCTTCGAGTATCTAACGGAGGACCCCTACCTCAACGGTCAGCTCGCTGCTCCCATGGTCAGCGGTATCCAGGGTGAGCGTGTCGCTGCATGCATCAAGCATTTTTCTGCCAACAATCGTGAATGGAACCGCGATTGGTATATGTCGAATGTCGATGAACAAACGCTAGAGGAAATCTACTTGCCTGGGTTCAGGGCTGCGGTAAAGCAGGGCGGTGCATGGGCAGTGATGACTGCGGCCAACGGCGTCAACGGAGAACTGGCCTGCCAGAATCACTGGTTGCTGACAACGACGCTGAAAGAAAAGTGGGGTTTCGACGGACTTGTGTTGACCGACTACAACCGCGCCCGAGGAACAGAAAAGGCTGCACTTGCAGGCCTGGACGTGAGCATGCCATGGGGCGATTGGAACACAGAGTCCTTCGGCAAACCGCTCCTCGACGATGTGGTCGCGGGCAAGATTCCCCTGAGTGTAGTCGACGACAAGGTGCGCCGAATTCTGCGCGTTATGCAGAGAGTTGGCCTCCTCGATGGCGTCGATCCGCACACTGGCGGGTCGGTCGACACTCCTGAGCACCAGGCAGTCGCACAGCGAGCCGCGGAAGAGAGCCTGGTGCTGCTGAAGAACGATGCACACATCTTGCCACTCAGCGCAAAGTCTTTGAAGCACATTATCGTTCTTGGGCCAAATGCCAATCGTCGCTTCTGTGATGGTGGCTTTGGCGGCAGCTCCGGCGTTCGCCCGCCCTATGAAGTCACAGCACTTGAAGGCCTGAAAAAGCGATTGGGCGCAGACAGAGTTGAGTATCTATCAATGGACGAGGGCAGTGAATTTGAGGCAATCGATAAACGCTTCTTGAAGACGAAGAGCGGCAAACCGGGTGTCGATGCAAAGTACTTCAACGACGGCATCGAAACACCTGTTCTAGAGCGCACGGAGTCTTCGATTGACGCGAATTGGGAGATGAGATCTCCCGATCCAGCCGTGGTCCACTCGGACAACTTTGGAGCGCAATATGAAGCGGTACTGACCCCTCCCAAGAGTGGTTACTACATGATTCGTTTGTCCGGGCAAAACTCAGCCACACTCGATTTGAATGGGCAGCCTTTTCTTACGAACCACGCACCGGGTGGTTTCCACAGCACGAGCCTTGGAAGATATTTGGATAGGGACGTAGTCTACCCACTGCGAGTTAGCTATCACGCCGAAGTTGGGGATGCTGCATTGCACCTCGAATGGTCGTTGCCACGTGCTCCGGAACAACTAGACGCGGAGGTTAGAGATGCGGCCCCCAAGTTGCGAAGCGCGGATGCGGTGATCTTTGTTGGGGGCTGGAATCACGGCCTCGACACGGAGGGACTTGATCGTCAGAATATGGACTTCCCGAGTGGGCAAGAAGCGTTGATCCGCAGAGTCGCAAGCGTCAATCCCCGCACCATCGTGGTGCTGATGCATGGGTCGCCCTTCACTGTGTCTGGATGGATCGAGTCTGTGCCAGCAGTACTCGACGCATGGTACCCAGGCATGGAAGGCGGAAATGCAATTGCTGAAGCGCTCGTTGGGGACATCAACCCCGCCGGTAAACTGACCTTCAGTTGGCCGAAGCAATTAAAAGACTCGCCGACCTATTCGATTGGAACAGCAGACAAAGACAACGTGAACTACAAGGAAGGGATATTTGTTGGCTACAGGTACTTCGATACTCGTGACGTTGCTCCCCAGTTTCCTTTCGGTTACGGTTTGAGCTACTCAGACTTCACTTATAGCGGATTGACCGCAGTCCGATCTCCGCAAGAGTTTCACATTTCATTGAGTGTGAAGAATGTCTCGGCGCGCTTGGGCACGCAAGTCGTGCAACTTTACGTCGCTCCAACAAAGTCAACGGCACCGCGTCCAGTCCACGAGCTTCGCGGTTTCCAGAGGCTTACACTCAATCCAGACGAAACGACACAAGTTTATTTCAAACTCGATGCAACCAGTTTTCGCCACTGGGATACGGGGACTCACGCCTGGAGAAACGATCCCGGCGACTACATCGTTCAGGTGGGAGACTCCTCGCGTAATCTTCCGCTTCAAACTCATGTCATTGTTTCTGCCTCTATTGGAGAAGACGACATGAGAGCAACCACTGCAGGTGCACGATGAGTCGAACGAAACCCCTTGAGTCCCCCAAATCAGCATCGGTAGGATAGAACCTTCAAGTCGCTGCCCTGTTCAAGAGCAACCAACGCAGCAGGAAATCGTAGTGGAGTCATCATCTCATGTCAAAAATAGCCCTTTGCTTCGTCCTTCTTGTAGCTGCCGCACATGCGGCTCCTGTGCACCTTCGGACTAACGCTCTGAATGCATCAATCGGCATTGACACGCCCAAGCCCACGTTCTCTTGGATCAGCGACGCCGCTACTCCGAATTGGACGCAGTCGGCCTACGAGATTCTTGTCGATCCGAATGTGGACAACCTTCGCGCAGGCAAAGCTGCAACTTGGGACTCAGGGCGTATTGCGTCTTCGGAGTCTCTCGATATCGGTTACGCAGGCGTGCCGCTCAAGCCGCAGCAGAGCTATGCCTGGAAGGTGATCACGTGGGACAGCGAAGGAAAGATCACTGAATCGGCGCCCACGTGGTTTGAAACCGGCCTCATGAGCGCTTCTGACTGGAAGGCGCAATGGATTGCGCGCAAGGATCCCCTTGCCGAGAAGGAACTCAGCAATATCCGCTGGGTCTGGCTGCAAGGGTCGGATGCATTCCATGTTGCATCCGCCACGCCCGCTCACTTCCGCTATGAATTTCAACTTGAGGAGACGCCCTCAGCGGCGAGCCTGCACGTGCTGGCCCGTGGTGCGTTTGTTGCGCGTGTCAATGGACACGTCACGGGGCATCACGATGAATGGGGCGCCTTCGATCGCGAAGAGATCGGTTCGCTGCTCCATCCCGGCAAGAACGAAATTGAGATCGATATTGTCTCGCATCGTACGGACGATGCCGCCGCGAAATCACCGGCGGCTATGGCTGCCGCTCTTCACATCACGTGCGCCAACGGCACGGAGGAGCGGCTGGTAACGGGCGAGGGATGGCAGGCGCGGTCCACAGCACAAGACGCGTGGCAACCCGTTCAGACTGTCGGTCCACTCTCAATGGCCTTTGGTATCGGTACAGATCGGCAGCAGGCGATTCCTGGACCAGACCGGGTAACCACAGATGCGTCCCTGCTCCGCAAGGACTTCACCGTGAACTCGCCGGTGCGTTCGGCGCGGCTAACGATCACGGCGCTCGGCGCCTATCACGCGTACATCAACAACCAGGCAATTGCCCCGAATACGTTGCTCGCTCCTGGATGGACAGACTTCCACAAGCGCGTTCAGTATCAAACGTATGACGTTACGGCGATGCTCGCTCATGGCGCCAATACACTAGGCGTGGTACTCGGCGGCGGATGGTACAGCTCACCGCTGACCTGGGCCGGTTTCCGGTCCTACCCTGGGATGAATCTATTACGCGCACAACTGGATCTGACTTACGCCAACGGCCAGCACCAGACCATCGTCACAGACCCGAGTTGGCAGACTGCACCTGCTCCAATCACTTTCTCGGAGATCTATGCGGGTGAGTCCTACGATGCGCGCATCGTCCAGCGCGGCTGGAGTTCCCCGCATTTCAACGCTGCGCGATGGATTCCGGCCATCGCGGCGGTCCCGCCTGACGACAGCATGGTTCTCTCCGCACAGCCGGATTTACCTATCAACTCCGTCATGACGATCCCCCCGGTCGGTCTGGATCCAGCGAATGCCGCCCACCCGGCAATCTTCGACATGGGGCAGAACATGGTCGGCAACGTCCGCATTCATCTTCGCGGCCCGCGCGGCACCGTGGTGCGGCTGCGCTATGCCGAGCGGCTCAATCCGGATGGCAGCATTTATACCGAGAACCTGCGCAACGCCGATGCAACCGACATATACGTACTCGCGGGAGAAGGCGAAGAGACATGGACGCCTGAGTTTACCTTTCACGGCTTTCGCTATGTCGAGCTCTCCTATCTTGGTGCTGCGCCGGTTGCCCCACCGACGCTCGCCACCATCGAAGGTCTGGTCTTCAACAGCCTTCCGCCCGCGCCCGCAGTGCGGCTCACGAGTTCCAGTGAACTTCTGAATAAGATGAACGAACTGGGAGCCTGGGGACAACGCGGAAACTTCGTCTCCATCCCCACCGACTGTCCGCAGCGCGACGAGCGGCTCGGCTGGATGGGGGATGCCGGAGCCTTCTGGCGTACCGGAACTTACAACTTCGACATCGACGCGTTTACCCGCAAATTCATGCTCGACGTAACTGACGCACAAACTGCGGCAGGCGCCTTTACTGACGTTTCGCCGAACCTTCTCGGCCCCACCCCAGGCGCGCCTGGCTGGGGCGATGCGGGGATCTTCATTCCCTACGCAGCGTGGCTGCAATATGGAGACGCAAGAGTTGTCGAGCGCTCCTGGCCGGCCATGCAGCGCTGGATGGATTTTATCCTGGCCAACAATCCCGACTACCTGCGCCGCAAAGCGCTGGGCAACAACTTCGGCGATTGGCTGGCCCCGGATCAGCACACTCCCGGCGCGTTGATCGGTACCGCTTACTGGGCTCTTATCGCGCGCGAGATGGCGGAGATGGCCAAAGGAATCAATCGCCCGAACGATGCTGAGAAATATCAGCAACTATACGATCACATCGCTGCCGCCTACCGCGCAGCCTACATTCGGCAGGACGGTAGCGTCGAGGGGAATACGCAAACGGGGTATCTTGCCACCATCTTCACCGGCATCGCACCGCCAGCGCTTGTCGGCAACATGGTTGATCGGATCGCCAAAGATGTCGAAGCTCATGGCAACCACCTCACCACCGGATTTCTTGGCACTCCGTTCCTCATGTTTGTGCTCGACCAGAATGGCCGCTCCGATCTTGCCTTTAGGTTGCTCCTCTCCGATACGTATCCATCGTGGGGCTACATGGTTAAAAAGGGAGCGACCACATGGTGGGAGCGCTGGAACGGTGATACGGGTGACCCGTCGATGAACTCCTATAACCACTATGCGTTTGGGTCGGTGATGGCCTGGGTTTATCGTCGTGCTGCCGGCATCGATACCGACGCCAGCGGCCCGGGATTCCATCGCATCACCATACAGCCTCACTTCGACCCGGCTCTTCCTCGTTTGCACGTCGAGTACGACTCGGCATACGGCACCATCGTCTCTGACTGGCAGCAGAGCGAGCATCGCTTCACCGTCAGCATCCCGGCAAACACGACGGCCACAGTCACTCTTCCAGACAAGAGGATTGAGACCATTGGCAGCGGGGTTCACTCCTACACGATTCAGTAGCGATGTCGCCCGCGTCCTTCATCGTTAACCCGCCGGAGGAGGACACAGGCGTAGTCGTGACAGGAAGAAGTCATCTGTAGACCGGAGGAGAACAAAATGGTTTCGCAGAAAATGAAATTCGCTGTCTTCGTCCTGTTGCTCCAATTGCCTTTGGCTTGCTGCGCTCAGGCACGTGACTGGAAAGCTCTCTACGTATTCGGTGACAGCTACTCCGATAGCGGTGCGGGCTACCTGGACGGAAATGGCCCCACTGCAGTCGTCTATCTTGCGGCGAGCCTTGGCATTCCGTTTACTTATGCGGGCGATCCCAATGCGTCGGGTAAGAGTCTGAACTTCGCTGTGAGTGGCGCTCAGACCGGTAGCGGCGAAGGGTCGCCTATTCGGTCAAAATCCACGGGACGGCAGTTCAAAGAGGCCTTGCTGGGGCGTGGCATGAGGAATCAGGTGCTCGATTTCACGCAGCGGGTGAAGTCCGGCGCAATTCGCTTCAATCCGGATGAGACGCTTTTCTTCATTGCTGGCGGGCTGAATGATGGGGAACTGCCGACAGCGACGACGATAGCGAATCTTGAGGACGAAATTCGGCAACTCTACAATGCGGGAGGCAGGTACTTTCTGGTTGCAGTGCTGCCGACAAAGATTCCCGCGTTCAGCGCTGTTGGGGTCCGGATCAATCCAGCGCTCAGAAGGATTCCTGAACACTTGCGGTCCGCATTGCCAGAAGCCCATATCGGACTCAGCAAATGGGGAGAATATTTCGACCAAGTGATTGAGAAACCCACGCAATATGGCATTACCAATGCGACAGAAAAATGCGCAGGCAGAGAGATTTTTGGTGAGGATGCAACGCCCTGCGCATCTCCGGGGACCTATTTTTACTACCACGCCGGACACCCATCCACCGCTGTGCACAGGATCGTAGCTCGCAAGTTGGAGACGGAAGTGGCGAATGCATTTCCAGCAAAAATGGGTGACGTCACCCCGCCCGGCAAACCAACTGATCGGCGTCCTTAGATTTGCCGGTTCCAATGTCCGCTGTTCAGTCTAGCCGGGTCACTTTTAGAACTGTTTTCAGTTGCCGTCAATTGTGCGCAGATTCATGGGGATCCTGCAGCTCAATCGCGATCAGCCAATTCCATTCCAACGAGGGCGAAGATGAGAACCTGCCGCATCATTGCTATTGCACTCGTATTCCTCTCTTTGGAACTTGCTCCTGCCAGCTCCCAGGAGAAAATAGCCTACCTTGACGGTCGCCCCAATGCAAATCTCCGTTATGAAGCACGAGATGCTGGCGTTGTGCTTCCATTTGGTAAATGCCTTCAGAGTTGTGACCTGTACGGAGCGAGAGATGTATGGGTTTTTAAACATAGGCAGAAATACTACATGCACTATGACGCTGCGGGACCCACGGGTTGGCTGACGGCTTTGGCGACCAGCCGCGATCTCTATCATTGGACCGAACATGGGACAGTGCTAACGCTTGGGGCGGCCGGATCGGAAGATGCGGCAAGCGCCAGTTATGGAACCACCTACTTCGACGGCGAAACATGGCATATGTTCTATCTAGGTACGCCACATACTTCAGCACCGCCAGACCGTATACCCGAGTTTCCCTATCTCACCATGAAAGCGACCGCCGATTCGCCGCAGGGACCGTGGCGCAAACAGCCAGAGGTCGTTCCCTTCCGTCCGCAGCCCGGGACTTACTACTCATCTACGGCCAGTCCGGGACAGATCATTCGTCAAGGCAAAGAGTACTTGCAGTTCTTCAGCGCTTCTGACGACAAGCCAATCCACCGCACACTTGGCATAGCGCGCACAAAGGATTTGAACGGAATCTGGATCATTGATCGAGAACCTATTCTCCCTCCGAATGAGCAGATTGAAAACAGTTCTCTCTACTATGAGCGGGCCAATCATACATGGTTCTTATTCACCAACCATGTCGGAATCTCCCGTGAGGGAGAGTACACGGATGCGATTTGGGTGTACTGGAGTAAAGACCTGAATCATTGGGACACTGCGAAAAAGGCTGTGGTGCTCGATGGGCGCAACTGTAAATGGTCGAGGCGTAGCATTGGACTGCCATCGGTTGTGCGCTACGCAAATAGGCTGGCGATCTTTTACGATGCTCCCGGAGGTGACAGCACATCGCATATGCGGAGGAGTATCGGCCTCGCGTGGATGAATCTTCCACTGAAAGCTCCCAGATAGCGATCGGCGCAGCTCTTTAGTCCATGCCGAATCTCAAAGAGTTCGCGTCTTTGCATTCGTCGCGCATGAACGCAATGGGAATGCTGCCTTGAGAATGCGGGCAGCGGCGGGTAGAATCCCGAAGACACGCAAAAGGCAGTGAGCGGCGCACCGAGTTGAAAGAAGGAGCGTGCCGCATCGAGCACGCTGGAACGAGGAGACAGTAAATGAAGTTTGCAGCACGATTGGCACTCTGTGGACTTTTGGGGATCGCTGGGGGCGTTTTGGCTCAAGATCGGGTACCGGCGACGCCTTTAATTGCGCACGATCCATATTTCAGTGTGTGGTCGATGAGCGACAAACTGACGGGATCGGAGACCAAGCACTGGACGGGCAGCGAGCAGCCAATCACGGGCTTGGCGCGGATTGACGGAAAGACGTACCGCTTTTTGGGGCGTAATCCTGAAAGCGTTTCCGAGATGAAGCAGGTCGCCCACTCCATCTCCGCGACCCACACCCGTTATGCCTTTGAGCAGTCAGGCGTCCGGCTGGAGCTGGCCTTCTTCACTCCGGCGTTGCCCGGCGATCTGGATGTGCTGTCGCGGCCGGTGACTTATATGACTGTCACTGCCTCGGCTACCGATAGAGCCACGCATAAAATCAGCGTGCTGTTCGATGTGGACCCGATCATCGCGGTGAACGACCGAAGCCAGAAGGTGACTTCCTTCCGCCAGCAGACGGAGGAACTTGGTGTGCTGTCGACAGGCTCGCAAGAGCAAAATATGCTCGGTCGCTCGGGCGACGATCTACGCATCGAATGGGGTTACTTCCACCTGGCCGTTCCGCGCAACCAGCGTGCGGCGATGGCCATTGCGCCCCATGCGCGAGAATACTTCGCCGAGCACGGGGCACTGCCTAAATCTGACTCGTTGCGCATGCCCGAGCCAACGGGCTCGGATGCTGCACATCTGGCGGCGGCGCTGGAACTGGGTGAGGTAGGCGTAACCGCAGTTCAGCGTCATGTGCTGGTCTCATACACCGAGGACTACGCCATCCAGTATCTGCAGCGCAACATGCGTCCCTACTGGCAGCGCAACGATATGCCGATCGAGGAGATGCTGGACCGCGCCGAGAAGGAACGCACATCGCTCGAAGCCAGGGGCGAGGCTTTCGACAAAGAGCTCCAGACAGACCTAGAAAAGGTGGGCGGCAAGCCGTACGCAGCCATCGCGATTCTGTCCTATCGGCAGACGCTGGCGGCGCATAAGCTGGTGGCCGACGCCAACGGCGATCCGATGCTGTTCGCCAAGGAAAACTTCTCGAACGGCTGCATTGCGACCGTGGACGTGCTCTATCCTTCGGCGCCATTCTTCCTGTTCTTCCAGCCCAAGCTGCTGGAAGCGCAGTTGCGGCCCGTGCTGCAATACGCGGCGCTGTCGCGGTGGAAGTTCCTGTTCTCACCGCACGATCTGGGCCAGTATCCGCTCGCGAACGGACAGGTATACGGCGGCGGCGAAAAGACAGAGGACGATCAGATGCCAGTGGAAGAAAGCGGCAACATGCTCATCCTCGTTGATGCTGTGGCGCGCGCCGAGGGCAATGCCCACCTGGCCCAGCAGTACTGGCCGCAGTTGACCAAGTGGGCCGAGTACCTCAAGGAGAAAGGCCTCGACCCAGAGAACCAACTGACGACGGACGACTTTGCCGGACACGTGGCGCACAACGCGAACCTGTCGATCAAGGCCATCGACGCGCTGGCGGCGTATGCCGATCTGGCTAAGCTGCTGAATCAGAACACGGTCGCCAGGGACTACGACGCAACGGCGCACGCCATGGCGGCAAAGTGGCAGCAACTCGCATTGGAAGGCGATCACTACAAGCTTGCTTTCAATAGTCCCGGCACCTGGAGCCAGAAGTACAACCTGGTGTGGGACAAGGTCCTAAGCTATAACTTGTTTCCTGACTCGGTGCGCGAAAGCGAAGTGAAGTTCTACCGCACCAAGCTGAACAAGTACGGACTCCCGCTTGACAGCCGCGCCGACTACACCAAGCTCGACTGGTCGGTGTGGACGGCGACGCTGGCCTCCAGGCCCGAGGACTTCCATGCCATCGTGGATCCGATCTACACGTGGACGCTGGAGACGCCGACGCGCGTTCCACTAACCGACTGGTACGACACCAAGAACGGAAAGCAAATCGGCTTCCAGGCGCGCAGCGTAGTAGGCGGTGTGTTTATCAAGGCACTTTCCGATAAGGAACTGACGGCAAAGTGGCGAGCGAAATAGGTAGATGGTGACAGTACAAAATCAAAGGGCGGACCATAGGTTTGCGCTTTGATTTTGTATGAGTCGAAAAGCTTGGCCATTTCCAATAACAGTGGTTTCAATCTTCGCTTCTATGAGAGCCGCGCGATTCCGGAGGTCGTCGCGCAGGTTCAGGCGAAACAGCCTACGAGGGATATCAATCTTCTGGCTGTCGCTGAAGTCGTAGAATGGCACAGCGTAGTGGCCACACCTCACTCATCGAAGCTGAATTAAGCCTAGATCGGCATCTGACTGTTCTCTTGGCTTACGCTACATCGAAATGCAGTAGCCTTCGCAAGGTTTCCCTCAGTGGCCGCAGCGCTGGCTCCGTGTTCAGTTCTCAGCGAACACAGCTGCGGGAGAGAAGCGGATTCGCGCTGCTCTGTCCTAACATCAGAGGAAGTGATTCCATATTTGTCTAGCGGTACAATGCAATCGGCACAAGCAAATCAGGCAGGTTCTTTCGTAGGCCCGGATAAATCAATATGGGGTAAACCCAGCAATGCTGACGTCGCGAGAAATCTTTTGCCTGTTTGCTGATTGTAGTTGTGAGTGCTGACGTGCTCTGTCCAATCAATAGCGTGACCATCTATGTGCATTCAGGATTTAACAAGTTCGCAGGAGCAAGCAAGGCTCGGCGCCAGCGTATGTGCCTTGCAGAACAGAAGCTCAAGGAAGCACAACAGCGAATGGCACGGACTTAGCGCAGTTCCTTTACTTGTCCCGCATCCACGCCGATTTGAAATATGAGAGAACCAAAGCCGTTCAGCCGCAGCTTTGATCGGAAGGAGAGCCCAAAGCTGCGGACTGAGCAGACGTGAGCAGGGATGTTGAATGGGGAATTTCGAAATGCCCCCACCGCTGTTAAAAGGCGATCTTGGCGCTGAGTTGAAGGACCCGCGGATCGAACGCCTTGGTGGATTTACCGAAGACCGAGGTGCTCGAATATGTGCCATCCGATTTGAGCGCCAGAGAAAGATCACTATTCGGCAGGTAGAGATTGACATTGTTAAAGAGGTTATATGCGTCTGCGCGGAATTGAAATACTCGGCTCTCGCCCAAGGCGAAGCTGCGGCCGAGTGCCAAGTTTGTCGTGGTCTGGCGTGGTCCGCGATAGACGTCCCGTCCTAATGTGCCATTCGTTCCCGGCACCGGCTGTGGAAAGACGGAAGGACTGTATAGCCCATGGATAAAGTCCCCTTGTTTGAAGGAGGCTTTCACCGCTCCTGTCGCCGGAGCATTCGGGCGATCATAAAAACTGGTTCCAATGCCGCCCCCGCCATCCAGATTGTAGTCGCAGCCGAGATTAATCAGATTCCCCGAGATGTCATGGGATAACTTGGATTGCGCAGAGCAATAGGGACTGAATGGCCGTCCAGATTGCGCCGAGACAATGGTAGATATCTGCCAGTGTTTGTAGAGACTTGCAACTGCGCCGCTGCGCTTTGCGAACTGCGGCACCCATACGGCAGAAGCAGCGAATCGCCGTGGAACGTCGAATTCCGAGAGACCACGCTCACACTTGAGGCAACCAGAATCCTGTGCGCCCACGGTTCCGTCCGCGTTGTCAGGGAATGCGCCGGCAATTGTGTCGGAGGAGGAGTCAAGCCACTTGGACCAGCGATAGTTGGCCTGCACTGTGAGTCCGGATCCTACCTGCCTGCGAACCTCCGCTGTAAAGGCATTGTAGGTGGAAGTTACGCCATTGGTAACATAGACAACGTTGGCCAGATTCTGGTTGATGCGCTTGGCTTTACCGCCGTTCACCAGCATATCGCCGGTAAAACGATTGACATCGTCTCGCCTTTCAAGGTTGATGCCGTTGGTCCCGACATATCCAAGTTCCGCTATCCAGCCCCTGGCAACCTCGCGTTGGAGACTTAGAAAATAGCTTTCGCTATACTGGGTCTTCAGTTTTGGATTGATGAGCCAGGGAGAGATGCGGATCGCAGTCTCACCTGCCGGAGCGACGACGCCTCCTTGTGCATTGAGAGTTGTCTTGAACTCAGGGTTGAAGGGCACTGGAATGTCATAATCGATGGTTTTTCCATAACCATTTGCGGGCCAGATGACTCCCTGAATCGCATAGGGAGGATTGTAGGTTCCGCCCAGGGCTGTGTGCCCGTGTATCGGCTCGAAAGCCAGGCTATAGCCGGCACGAATTGCACTCTTTCCATCACCAAATGGATCGAATGCTAATCCGATGCGCGGCGAAACGTTGCGCGGAGAAGCATGGAAGAGATGACCGACATGGCCGACCGATGCATTTGCAAACTGCTCGTTGAATGTGCTGCCCGTTCCGAATGTGATGGAAGTCAATTCACCCCGGCGCTCGGATGGATCGCCAAAGTAGTCGTCGCGCACTCCCAATGTGAGTGTAAGGCGGTGCGTCACCTTCCAATCGTCCTGTAGAAACAGTGCAGTCTCGTAGAAGGTGTAGTCGCGTTCTTGTTCAGCCGGTTCACCTGTCGAGGGTGTTACAACCAGAGTCTGCTCATACGGATTGTCGGAGGCAAACGTGTCTAGTCCGGAAAAATAGAATGAGCCCGTTGCCGGCTGACCTATATTGAAGCCGATAAAGAGTTTCCTCAGTTCGAGACCGGTACGAATAAGATGACCGCCGCGATTGATGCTCAGGGTGTCGCGAGCCTCATAGGTCCGCAGACGACTGTCTAAACTTGCGTTATCTCCAAAGCCGGCCGAAATCCCTGTGATGCTGATGATCGGATATTCCTCATAGGGCCGGTCAAAAGCGAAGATTACATTGTTGAAGGAGAAACGCGCATCGTTGACCATCTGTTTTCCAAAGACGTGCGTTTCCCCGAGATTAAAATTGCCATAGAAATAATGAGTGGGATCTCCAAAACCACGCATAGCTCTGCCCAGCGTGGGCGAATTACCTGATGGCGCATTTCCATTGTCGCTGTCATATTCAGAAATCCAGCGGCCCGACAACGTGTCTTGCTGACGATTAAACGTGTGATCGATCCTTGCGATGTATTGATAGGTGTGGATATTGTCACGCAAGTTTACCTCTGCCGTCCCCGCAGCAGGAATTCCGTTCAGGTCCACTTCCCCAAGGTATCCTGCTCCAGAGCGTACGGGCGTTGGCGCCGGAAACTTGCTGAGCAACGCCGCCGCAACACCTGACGGAAACTGCTGCGCGACATAGCTTCTGAATTCGGGCGTTTCCACCTGAAACGACGAAGGTGTTCCAAGCGCATTCCTGGTTCCTTCATACGAACCAAAATAGAAGGTTTTGCCTTTGAAAACCGGACCGCCCAGATTGCCTCCGAATTGGTTGTAGACCAGAGGCGCCGCTTTTCCAGTTATAGAGAATCGATTGATCGCATTGAACGCTGCGTTCTGATGATACTGCCACACTCTGCCGTGCAATGCATTGGTCCCGGAGCGCGTCCGGATGTTCACAACTGAACCATTTCCTCTGCCATACTCGCTTGAGAAATTGTCAGTCTGAACCTGTACCTCTTCAATAGAATCCAAACTCGGTATGATTGCGGGAGTTCCTTCGTCGAGAGTGTAGGTGTCCATCGATCCGTCAAGCACATAGTTGTTTCCACGAAAGCGATTTCCATTGACAGTGACAGCCGGAGGATTCGTCTGTTTACCTCCGGAAGTAGAGGCTCCCGGCACATTGGTGGCGCCGGCGCTCAAACTCGTCAGGAAGAATACATCACGACCTGGAATTGGGAGTCCTGCAATCTGGTCCTTCCCCAAGGTGTCGGAAAGACGCCCGTCCGTGGATACAGGAACTCTGGCCTGTTCGGCGTTTACCTCTACCGTTTGATCAACCTGTCCAACCTCTAGACGCACATTGACCTCGGATGTCTTTCCGACATTCAGTTCGACGCCACGCTGCTCAAATGTTTTGTAGCCATTAACCCTCACCTGGAGAGTGTAGAGGCCGGGAGGAAGATTGGGAACAGTGAATGATCCATCCTCGTTTCCAGTAGTGGCGCGGTTGATTCCAGTTCCCTCGTTGGTGACAAGAATGGCCGCGTGCTGTACCGATCCGGTTGCATCGGCGACGCTTCCTTTCAAGGTGGATTCTGTTAACTGCGCACTCCCAGGGACGCATACCAGCAGGATCATCACGAAGAAAAAGAATATCAGGACACCTATCGTGTTACACGCGACTCTGTGCATGTTTGGTTCTCCATAATCCTCGGTGTTAGCCGAATGAGAATTTGGATAATGGTAGTGCCGTAGATTCACCTTGGCGTCAAGCATTCGATGGAGAAGTAACTATAACGTTCGGTGGAGGGCCATCAATAGCCGAAAGATGTACTAAAGATTCGACCTTTCGGAGGGGGACGGTATCTTCCTGACGGAATAGACTCCGACCGGGAGGTATTTGACGTGGAAGAAGGACGCAAGCAAGCTGGGCGGCGCACTTTGTTGAAGGCCGGTGGAGTGGTTGCTGCAAGCGGCGTACTCGGATCGATTTGGGCGATGGTAACGGGTGCAGGTACTGGGCGCAATCAGCAGAAACACGCGCGGTGGATTAGGGTTGTGGACCGTCCGACGCTGGGTGAGACAAACGCCGATTACAAGCGCTTTTCTGGGTCGGATATGTTCGCTCTCTATCGTCCACTGAAAACTCAGCGTGACGGAGCCGGATCGTTCGAAGCGGAGCAAGCCTCGAAGGCAAAGCGTTTGGTTGCGTGGACCAGCGAGAAGAAGCCCGGATTCAGCTTGCCCGATCAGCAGTTGAGTGAAGGCGCTTGGACGGTGATGCGCAGCGCCAGACCTGGCGCGGGCCTGCTGTCATGGACACGCACCCCGGAGCGCACATCAACGGAGTCAGGCGCTCAGCGCTATATGGCTTCGCCGGAGGAAATGGCGCGTACGGTGAAGGTCGCTGCGCGACTCTACGGCGCCCGGCTTGTTGGTATCGCGCCGATGAACGAGAAATATGTCAACCTGCAAGTGCCGCAGAAAGATGAAAAGCAGGAGAACATAGATATCGTCTTCGAAGATATTGATGCGCCCGCAGTCACCGACACAAAGTTCGTGATCCCCAGGAGGATGAAGTGGGTAATAGCCATCGCCATCCCCATGGATCTCGATCTTCTTTCTCGTACTCCCACTGCATTGGGCGATGCAGCGTCGGCGCTCGGCTACAGTCACTCTGCTTTTGTAGTGTCCTCGCTGGCCGTATTTATTCGCGGCCTGGGCTATGAGGCTATACCGTGCGTGAACGATACGGCGCAGAGCATACCGTTCGCGCTCGATGCAGGCATCGGCGAATTGAGCCGTCTCAACAAGCTGGTCACGCCAGAGTTCGGCCCCGCGGTTCGCTTGTGCAAGGTCTTTACCGATCTGCCCATGGAATACGACAAGCCCATCAATTTCGGACTGGCAGAATTCTGCAGGTCGTGCAAGAAGTGCGCTGAGGCGTGCCCTTCGCGTGCCCTCTCGTTCGACGACGAGCCAAGTTTCAAAACCAAAGGCCCGTGGAATAATCCTGGACACAAAACATGGTTCGAGGACTCGTACAAGTGTTTTCAATATTGGCAGAAGTCCGGTTCGGCTTGCGGCGTTTGTCTTGCGAGCTGCCCTTACACGAAAGGCGATCAGGCATGGATTCACGAAGCGGTGAAGGCCACGGCCTCGATTGCGCCCGCCACGGATGGAGTCTTCCGCATCATGGACAACGCCTTCGGTTACGGGAAGCAGCATGACCCAGAACAATGGTGGACGAAAGATTCGCTGTCCGGGAGGAGAGGATGACCCATGACGAATGAAGCGGATTTTTTCATCGTCGCAATTCGAAGGCGTCCAGTGTGGTTGTGGGCACTGGCCGGGCTATGGCTACTGCTGGAAGTCTTGACGCTGCAAACTGCTTTGGCCAGCATGAAGGAAGGCGAGATTCGTGCGGCCGCCATCAGTTGGATAGCCGCTGCCGTTCTGGCCGCTGTGGGCGTCCTGGGATGGTTGCGCCGCGGGCGAACTCACAAACCTGGCGAGTCTAGCGGGCAACGGGATGACGCTCCTTCGCTGGTTGAACATCAGGGATAACTATAATTTCAGCTGTGCTGTGTCCGGCTCTCTCCGCTACTGGTCACGTTTACGCCCGGATGCCCTTGTAGTGGACATGAATACTCGCATGCACCACAGCCTACGCAGCGACCTGTGTCCACATACGGCAGCTTCAGCGTCCGCGACTTACCATCTACCTTGGCATCTTTGACGTAAATTGCTTTTGGCTGCACCGGGCACCACTCAACGCACACCGTACAATCAGTGGCCTTGGCCCAAGGCAGGCAGAGGTTCCGGTCGTAGACTGCCGTCCCCACGCGCACCGGCGTGGACGGATCACCGCTCTCTGCTACCCAGCCCTTTTGTGGGGCCGTCAGTGTTTGGATCGCGCCTGTAGGGCAGACCTCAGAACACAGCACACAACGTGGTTCGCAGTAGCCGATCTTCGGCGTCACAACCGGGGTCCACATGCCTTCCAGCCCAGCCTCAGTGAACGTCGGCTGCAGCGCGTTGCTGGGGCACATCCTCAAGCACTCGCCGCAACGGATGCACCGCGAGAGAAAATCAGCTTCATCCATTGCCCCAGGTGGACGAATTAGTCCATTGTTATGGCGCTTGCCCAGCGCAGATGTCGCGCGTAGCAGAGGCACAGCCGCCAGTCCGGTCACCACTGCGGCCAACGCTTTGCGCCGCGTCAAACTCGTTCCGGCAACTTCTTGCTCCTTGCGAAAAAAGCTGAACTGCAGGCTTGCGTGTGGGCAGGTCGCAACGCAGTTAAGGCAAAGGTGGCACTCTGCCTTGCGCCACGGTGCGCCCCCAATCGGATCGTCGCCGCCCTGGCAGCCGATCAGGCAGCGGCCGCACTGGTTGCAGGTGGCCACATTTTTGTGCAGCCCAAGAATCGACCACCGGCTGGCCATGCCCAGCAGCGCACCCAGAGGACACAGCGCCCGGCACCAGAAGCGTGTCACGCGTAGGTTCATCGCCAGCAGCGCTAACATGGCCAAGACTAGCGCGATGCCAAGCCAGTAATGGGGCTGGTAGACGACATAGTATTTCTTGCTGGCCGCAGCGGGTAAAAAGGACAACCCCGCCGATCGCACCAACAGACTGAATGGGTCAATCCAACCTACCAAACTGCTCTGGAAAACTGCCGCCAGCAACCCGGCAATCAACAGAAAGTACTTCGTCATCTGCCACTTCTTATAGCGATTGGTCGCGATCAGCGACTTGCGTCGTCTGGACTCCGAACGGATGCTGCTTAGGAAATGATTCAAGCTGCCCATGGGGCAGATCCAGCCGCAGAAAAAGCGCCCAAGAAACAGGGTCGGAATCAGGATGACCAGCGACCACATCATTCCGCGATAGAGAGCGTGCCCTGCCAGCGCGTTGACCAGGGCCGCCAGTGGGTCCAGCTTGAAGAAGGGATTGACTGGAAGCGCCGGTCGTCGATCGGCGCCTGAAAAGTCAAACAACTTTGTGCGCAGCAGGAAGCTCACAAATAAGATAAAAAACAAAAATTGCGATATGCGGCGAAGTCGCGTCGCCAATGGTTGTCCCTCCATTGTGGGATCTTGGTTCACGCTTCGCTGGGCGGGCGGATAGAGGATGTCGTGTATCCCTCGCGGGCTAGATGCTCTCCCATCTGCGCGTACATTGACTCATCGCGCGGCTGCCATGTTGCTAGGCCATCTACATAGCGGTTGTACAGGCAGAAGGCAGCAGCAATCAGCACCGTATCGTGAATCTCAATGTCCGTTGCTCCATGCTCGCGGGCAGCATCCACAGCAGAGCGAGTCACATGTTTTCCGCCACGCTGCACCTGCCCGGCGATGACGAGCAACCGCTTAAGCTTCTCTGAGATAGGCGCGCGCTCAAAATCTGTTCGCACCTGCGTTACTGTTTCGCTTTCGCCTAAGTGAGATGCGGCTGCTGCGCCATGACTTGTCTGGCAGAAGTAGCAGTCGTTGAGCGAAGAAACGTATGTCGCAATCAACTCGCGTTCGCCAGGCGAAAGACTGTTGGGCTCGTGCAATAATACGTGCGCCAGTTCGCGCAAAGGCTTGGCCGTCTCCGGGCGAAATGCAAAGAGGGAACTGATTCCTGGCAGTTGTTCTGGCAATGGAATGTGCGGCATATTCAGTCTCCTTGTGGCGTCAGATTTGCTTGCTGCAGGTACTCTTGACTCATCGCCACGTACCCTTCTTTCGCGGTTTTCTTGCCACGCTGCCGGTAGAGTTCCTCGTCGTGGGGCTGCCAGGTATCCAGTCCATCCACGTAGCGGTTGTACATGCAGAAGGCCGCTGCGATCAACACCGTGTCGTGAATCTCGATGCCCGTAGCTCCGGCGCTTCGCGCTGCTTCTACGTCCGCCGTAGTAACCTGCTTGCCGCCCTTTTGCACCTTGCCTGCAATAACCAGCAGCGCCTTGAGCTTGTCTGAAATAGATGCTTGTCCAAAGTCGGCCTTCACACAGCGGACCAACTCCTCATCTCCTTCAAGGTGCGCCGCGGCAATGGCGCCGTGAACGGTCTGGCAGAAGTAGCAGTCATTCAACGAGGAAACATAGGTCGCGATCAGTTCGCGTTCGCCGGGAGCTAGGGAGTTAGGCGCGTGGAGAAGGATTTCAGCCAACTCATTGAGTGGCTTTGCGGTCTCGGGGCGATAGGCCATGGCTGCGCGAATGCCTTGCAGTCCATCGGGAAGACGAATGTGTGCCATATGTCGAATCAGTCTCCTTCAGTGGTGAGCGGCGTTGCGTTCTGCCGCATCGTGATGGATTGATAGAGGGGAAGCCCGCAGAAGACAACACCAATTCCGATAAACGCTGGCAATGGGTTGTGCAACAGAATCAGCAGGCCGACGATGAGGCAGAGCGCGATGAAGACGAGCGGCGCTGCAGGGAACCACCAGCCGCGGACCGGATCAGACACGCGAAAGAGCGTGGACGCGGCAAGCGCCAGAAAGAGTACTGCGGAGAATATGATGTAAGCCAGAACGCGATCGAACGCGCCCAGAAGAAGTACACCGAGCGAGAGACCTGTCTGCAGAAGAATTGCATTTGCAGGTGTGCCCAAGCTGGGATGCAGTTTCCCGAACGCTGGAAAGAAAGCGCCCGTTTTCGCCATCGCAAAGGTAACACGTGGCGCGGCCATGGTCAGCGCGGCCATTCCGCCAAAGACGCACACGAGCACACAGAGCGAGAGTCCCTTCGCTCCCGCCGCGCCAAACAAAACTTCGCCAAACTGCGCCACGAAAGCCGTGTTTGAGGTCAGTCTGTCAATCGGCAAAACTGCAAGAAAAGTCGCGCTGATGAGTAGATAAATGAGCGTGACCAGCGAGACGCCACAGATAAATGCAATAGGCAGGGTGCGCTTTGGGTTGCGGACCTCTCCCGCAATCTTGCCTGCCTCCCACCACCCGCCGAAGCTGAAGAAGGCGCTGACGATTGCGCCGGCGATGGCGGAGAGGATGGCTTCAGATCCTGGGCGGCGTTCGGCGAAGGGACGCAGGTTGCTCAGGTGCGCATGCCCTGAAACTGCGGCCCATCCCACCAGCGCAAATAGGATGACGAGCTTGAAGATGTTGATGAATGTCATCACGGAGCCGCTCAATCGAGTTCCCACCAGGTTCACGACGCCAAAGATGCATAGGATACATGCCGGAACAAAGCCCATCCACTTTGCATCCAGCGGAAGCAACTGCGCCACATAAGCTGATGCGCCTACGGCCAGCGCGGCAGCTATGCCGGGGTACATCACGATCGAACTCATCCAGCCATATAGAAATGCGATGCGGTCTCCGTAGCCAGCGCGCAGATAGACATACTCTCCGCCAGACTCTGGAAAGCGAACCGCGAGTTCGGAGTAGCACAACGCCCCGCACATCGCCATCAGCGCCATTCCGACCCAGACGAGGCCGAGCAGATGCGGCGAGCCGAGCGATTTGGCCATCGTTGCAGGAGTCAAAAAGATGCCGAGCGCAATCGACTCGCCCACGACAATTGCGACTGCGGCGGGGAGGCCGAATTGCCGGTGTCCTAAAGAAGCCGAAGGAGGCATAGCGCACACTCTATCACCAAAAGAACACGGCGGAGTCAGGAATCGCAGCCCTAAATAGGTGGAGAAAAAACTCCATCGGAAGGGGGAAGACATCGCTTCTATGCGCTCTTAATATTCGCTCTCGTGAAGTTTCCTTCATTTTCCGCATCCCCGTTGATGACGTGTGGCGCAGCATGGCTGGAGGCAGAGCCGTACGATCGACGAAGCTGCGACGGCAAACAAATATGAGGATAACAATGACTAACAATGCTTTGCGCTCACTTGGGAGGCGCCAGTTGGCGCTCGTAGCGTGTCTCATCGTTACGCTCTTCGCTTCAGTTCAAGCGCACCCACAGCAACTGGCCACGACTTCCCTTGGTGGAACCATAGTCGATTCAGCGGGGAAGACGATCAGTTCGGCAACAGTGAACTTGACAAATCCTGACCAGGGCACCGTGCGCACGTTCACGACAGACAAGGATGGCGGCTTCTCTTTCACGAATCTGGCGGTTGGTCAGTACGTGCTGGATGTCCATGGTACCGCGGGTTTCTCGAACTTCCATCAGACAGTTAGTCTGGCGGTAGGCCAGTCGCTGCAAATCCCCATCAGGCTCGCCGTCGAAAGCGCAGCGACGAAGGTCGAAGTAACATCCGGATCGGTTCCAGAGGTAGATACTGTAAACTCCGTGGCTGGCGGCGTAATTGGCGCACACCAGATATCCAATCTTCCCCTGAATGGAAGGAATTACCTTGAGCTATCTCTGCTGGTGCCCGGAAATTCGCCGGCTCCTAACTTCGATCCCACGAAGGTGAATACTGTCGTAATTTCATCGGCGGGCCAGGTCGGGCGCGGCAGCAATGTGTCCGTCGATGGCGCGGACAATAATGACGATGTGGTTGGCGGCTCTCTCGTCAATATTCCCGAGGACGCAGTACAGGAATTCCAGATTGCGACCAATCGTTTCTCCGCAGCGCTGGGAAGATCGGGGTCCTCGCTCACAAATGTAGTTACTCGCCAAGGCTCGAACTCGATTCATGGCGAAGTCGGAATGTATGAGCGGGATAAGATTCTTCAAGGACTTCCCGCTACATACGACCCTTCGCTTCATGCGACACCTGCTTTCCATCGCCAGCAATACACCGGCGATATCGGTGGCCCGGTCAAGGCGGACAAGGCCTGGTGGTTTGCTGCGGTGGAGGACCGCCAGCAACTGGGAGCGGACCTTGTGGGCTTACGCAACAGCTCGACGCAGACCATCGGCAAAACCTTTGCCACAGCTCCGCTGCACGATTTCCTGAGTACGGTGCGGCTTGATTGGCAAGCGACAGGGCGGGATCGCATCGGCTTTCGCGAATCGCTGCAACTCGAAGACGATCTCAGTCAGAGTGAGTTGGACCGGTCGTTGGGAACGGCCAATTACCGGCAAACCGCGACCAATCATCTTCAAGGTCTGATGGCCGACTGGGTTCATATCTTTCGGCCCAACCTGATTAACCGGCTCAGCTTCGGAGACAACAATTTCATCAACAACACCGCGCCGACTTCGCAAACGCCACAGATCAGTTATCCCGATCTCGATGATGGCGCTACGTATCGCGATCCGCAGATCACGAAACAGTTCCGCCTTCAGTTCGATGACACTTTGTCGTGGAACAAATCCGCCCATGCTTTCAGCGTCGGTTGGCAGTTGCAGAGTATCGATGCGGACTTCAACCTCGGTGTATTTCAGCAAGGCAACATTCAGCCAGTTGAGGATTTTCCGGACTTCGACCGGAATGGAGACGGCAAGGTTGACGACAACGATCTCTTATTTTCCATTGCCTTGCGCAGCTCGACACCCACACGGCCGCTTCTGCTGCCCAACGATGACAACTACCACTCTGCGTTGTTTGTACAAGACGACTGGAAGGCAAGCCACCGGCTCACGCTGAACCTGGGGCTTCGTTGGGAAATGGATAGCAATCTCAACAACCTCAGTTGGTATGCCAATCGCAATCCGATTGTGCAGTCGTTCTATCACGGCACACGCCATCGCGACTACCGTAACTATTCTCCTCGCGTCGGATTCAACTACGCTCCCAACGAGAAGGTTAGCGTGCATGGCGGTTACGGAATTTATTACGACCGCATCACGTTGGAGGTCATGTCTCTGGAAAAGGGCTACGACGGACGCGCGTTGGCTCTCAATGTAACGGCTGGAAACGCGATGACCGATCAGAGTGGCAATTCCGTTTACTTGAATCAGAATGGGACGTTTGTCTCTGGCGCGCCACAGCTTCTTTCCAACCCTTTCAGTGGGTTTCTTCTCGCCGGTGAAGGATCTACCGGGATCGATGTTATTGACAATCGCATGCGCAATCCCATGGTTCAGCAGTTTAACTTCGGGGTCCAAAAAGAGATTGGGCAGAATCTGGTCGTGACTGTGGACGGTGTCCATAATCTCGGCACGCGATTTATCATTGGCGACCCTGTTGGATCGGTCTACAATCCCGTCACAGGAGGGCCTGACGAAGTTACCAATCTCGAATCCGCGGTGAACACAAAGTACGATGGCTTGTGGATTACAGTGCGGCGGCGGTTCAGTTCTCGCGGCGAATTCTATTCTGCGTATACACTCGCCAAGGCTTTCAACTACGCCAACGACGACCAGATTCCATTTGAGTATTCACCTATCGATCCGAGCAACCTGCATGGGGAGTATGGACCGCCGACGAATGATCAGCGACACCGCCTCATTCTCTCCGGAGTTGCCAACTTGCCTTATAAGTTGGGCTTCGCTGGAACCTGGACGATCGCTTCGGGAGTTCCGATGGACATTCTTCTGCCCGATGGCAGTGAGCGGGTGCCGACACTGCAGCGGAACGCAGGAGGCCGTGAGTTCCACACCGCCGCGCAGTTGAATGCTTTTATCCAGGCAACCAATGCGGCAGGTGGCGTCTACGAGGCGAGCGCAAGCAAGAAAGTTACGCTTCCTTTGGTCAGCGACCATGCCCGATTCAACGATAGCTTCAACGCGCTGGACTTCCGTTTGGACCGCACCTTCTCAGTTGGAGAGCGAGTTCATCTGGAAGCAATGGGTGAAGCTTTCAATATCTTCAACGTCACTAACATCCTGGGGTCGAGCAATCTAAACTACTCCGGTTTTGCCAACACGTTGTCGTCTGACAGCTCTAATCCGAATCTATCGTCAAGTTTTGGAAAACCTGTGAGCACTGCTGGTGGCGTCTTCGGTTCAGGTGGTCCGCGTGCGTTCCAATTCGCTATGCGTCTGAAGTTCTAGCGTTGGCTTGTTGGCGTTGCCCAAATATGCACGAGGATTACCCGCACGGTCTGGAGTGTAGATCTCTCCTGCCTACGAACATATAATTGACTGAGGAATGCGCGGCCACCGGAGAGGTAGCCGTGTTCTATAAGCACTTTTGTGCGCACTTTGGCCGCAGACGAGTGCGAGGGAAATACTGTTCGTCGTTGATTGCAGTACGCGCGCACATTGATTTTGGCTGCCTGCACAGGCAATACATTGATGCGGCTCATGATGAAGCGCTCGGCGTAGAGGCGCTGTCCCAAAAGGAACAGACTTGGATCGCGAGGATATGCCATCCTATAAAAGAGCGGTGCTTCTCCCTGCCTAGGGATGAACCGGAGAAGATGTCAGGCATTGCCGCTTTGGCTGGCCCGGCGAACTTGCGAGGACCGCGACGTGAACGCGCTAGATATGTCTATTGATCCCGTCTTTATTCTCGCAATCCAAGGCTTGATGGCAGTGGTCAAATTACGAATCGGACGTGAGTCCGTCTCACAATAGCAGAGGTTAAAAGTCCTGTATGGCTTTACGGTTACGCATATTCTTCCTGATTTGTCTTTTGGTGCCTTGTTCTCTGTTTGCCGACCCCGCCCAATTTGATTTGGCTGGACCCAAGCTGGTCGTCAAGGTTATTCATGCAGGCAAGACACTGCCGATATCCGAGGTGCCCAACCTCTCGGCTGGAGATCTAGTGTCGATCAAAGCTGACCTTCCACCGGGTCAGTCCGTGCATTACCTTCTCATCGCGGCGTTTTTGCGCGGCGCAACCAACCCGCCGCCGGAAAAGTGGTTCTTCTCCTCCGAGACCTGGAACCCCAAGGATAGCGCGGGATTGAAGGTGACGGTTCCTCAGGGCGCCCAGCAAGTCCTTGTTTTTCTCGCTCCAGAAACAGGCGGAGACTTCAAGACGCTCGTCGGTGCTGTTCGTGGCCGCCCGGGTGCTTTTGTGCGCGCCTCTCAGGATCTCAATCAGGCCACACTCGATCGCTCTCGGTTGCGGGTCTATCTGGCCGCCATCCATCGCATCAGCCAGACGGATTTCGAGCATCTGAAGATAGCTTCGCCGCTTCTTGCGCGCAGTCTTGCTATCAAGTTCGATTCCGATTGCCTTCAGAAAATACCCGCGCTGCAGGCTTCGTGCCTGATGCAAGGCCGGGATTCGATGGTGCTGAATGACGGGCACAGCGCCTCGATCGTCCAATCGCTCACCTCGGGCTCCGCGAGTGATCTGGCTTTTTCGCTGAGTAGCGCCCCACAGGCAGGATATGGCTATTCCAGTCCGTATATTTCTTCGGCCATGGATATTGCGCGCATCATGGAGTCTTTCCGTACCGCGCAATACCAGTACATTCCCGCGTTGTCCACCGAACAGGGCGATCAGCTCTCGCTTGAACTCAATGCGGTTCCGTCGTTTCAGAATCCCAAGTCGGTCCTGGTGGTAGCGCTGCCGGCGGTTGAATCACCCCAGATGCCGCCTCTCCATCCCGTCAATCCCAAAGAGGTGTACTGCGCTCAAAGGACGGAGCTGGTTCTTCCCGCTGAAGGAGCTCCGCTTGCGTTTGCAACCGATTACGCCCACGACATGTTTCTTCGCCTCAAGGGCAAAGACGGCAAGTTCGTCGAATTGCCGGTCAAGGCCGATGCGGAAAAGGGCGGCTTTGTCGCAAATACCGCTGGGCTGAGTCCCTCCAACTTTGGGGACACCCTTGACGGCTCGCTTCACGGGTACTGGGGATTTGAGCCATACAACGGTCCCGAATTCCGCCTGCAGAATGCGCACCCCCAACATTGGAAACTGGCCGATGACGATCAGCAGTCTCTGATTGCCGGCCACGACAGCTCCGTGCATCTTGTTGCGGAAGAAGCCGCCTGCATCGACACCATCATGCTGCAGCAGGCCTCTGGGAAGCCAGAAAAGGCAGAGTGGAAATCGCCTGAACCCAACCAAGTCGTTGTCTCCCTACCGCTCAAGAAAGCCAAACCCGGCGCCATCACGCTGTTGGTCAAACAGTTCGGCAGCAAAGAGCCCGACAAGGTATCCTTGCAGGCTTTTGCTCAGCCCGGCCATCTTGACAGCTTTACCTTGCATGCCGGAGATTTCACCGGCGTCCTCAAAGGCAGTCACCTTGACGAAGTGAAATCACTCGCGCTGAGCGAGATCAGTTTCAATCCTGCGTCGCCCTCTTCCACTGAAGTCGCTGATGAACTGCCTGTGGTTGCAGCCGACACCAAGGCTGCAGAAGGGCTAAAGGCTGGAGATACGGCCACCGCCAAGGTGACGCTTAAAGATGGTCGTGTCCTGAGTCTTGAAACCACGGTAGCCTCGCCCCGGCCCAGGGTCACACTGATCGGAAAAAGTGTTCAACCGTCCGCATCGAGTCCTGCCCACAGCATTCAGCTTGGCGACCCGGACGAAGTTCCGCAGAATGCGCAGTTGACCTTTTCGATTCATGCCCAGGTTCCGGCGGCGTTCACCGGCGAAGAAAAGGTCGAAGTCGCCACCGTCCATGGGGCGTACCTGAAAACCCTCACCCTTACCGGTGGCCTGGTATTAGAGGATTCCCAGGTCGCGCTGGCTACGCTTGATACCGGCAAAGCCTTTGCTTCCTCCGCATCCGGCCCGCTTCGCTTCCGTGTGCTTGAGCAAGGAGTGGCAAGCGACTGGCTGCCGCTCGCCACGCTGGTCCGCCTGCCAGTATTCCACGATCTCAAGTGCCCGGATGAAAAGGATCAGCCGTGCAAGCTCACCGGCTCCAATCTATTCCTGGTGAATTCGCTTTCAAACGATCCGCAATTCGATCACCCTGTCCAGGTCCCCGAGGGCTTTCCTGGCTATGTTCTTACGGTCCCGCGTCTCACTGCCGGACAGCTCTATGTGAAGCTCCATGACGATCCAGCGGTTGTAAATTCGGTGGCCTTCCCCGCTGAAGATTCCCCGTCTCCTGCAAGTCCGGCTTCCCCAGTACCTGCGGCGCAAACGCCTAATTCACCCGCCACCGGCACTCAATCCAGT
>Ga0255354_1000175_pt1 | contig 39942 bp, 24 predicted proteins | sample HBST50metaG_FD_189942 | JGI IMG/M metagenome (GOLD analysis project Ga0255354, IMG submission 189942) | Peat soil microbial communities from Stordalen Mire, Sweden - H.B.S.T50 | ecosystem: Environmental > Terrestrial > Soil > Wetlands > Peat | place: Sweden: Norrbotten County, Stordalen Mire...
GGTAGGGGGGGGTAGCTCGGATTTTCACGGCATGAGCAGTCAGCGGAAGATGGTGAGAGCGGCTTGTGCGGATGGAATTTGGAGACGTTCGGTCATGCTGTTTTATTCCTCGGCGACCGGGATTGGGCCGCATGTTTTAATTGTGCGCTTACGGACGGTAATGATCTGCAAACAGCGGTAGGGCCAGTTGGGGAGTCCACTGATTGCCAGAGAGCCCCGGATCGAATGGGCGCCCGAGAAGCAACTCCAGATCCTACCGCTGCGCGTCGGATGACAGCGGCTGTGAGGGTGGGGCCATTCGCCTTCGTCCTATCTCCCGGCACCTGGACCACCCGCCAGCCACATTAAGACTCCATCTGGGCGAAAGACCCCTTACTGAGGTAACGTGACCAGCAGTCACCATTCCCGACCAAATTTCTAATTGACACATACCGGTTTGCGACGCATACTTGTTTGCGTTAGAAAATGGCTTCTGGATTAGAACGGGGAAGAAGGGCGTATGGATGCGATTCGTGGGTTGCTGCACCGGCCAATCGATTACTACAACGTCGATGGCATGGGAGAACTGGCCGAAGGCCTATTGTTGACATGGATCGCAGCGTTTATGTGGTTGCAGTTCCATGTCATGCAGTCATGGGGCGCATTGGCCGGATTCGCGGGATTTATTGTGCTGGCCTGCATATCCAGGCTGCTGATGCGAGCCGTTCGCGACGGGAGCAAAGCCATCAAGGCACGCGTGACCTATCCCCAGACTGGGTTTGTCCAATATCGTGCGGTAAAGAAGAGTCGTTGGCCTTCGTACGTCATGATCGCCTTGGTCTGCTCAATCACTTCCTACGGAGGATTCGCGGCGATGGGCAGGCATCTGAACCTTGCTCAAGTGGGCGTGCTCGCCGGTCTGGCCCTTGCCATCGAATACCTACCGAGGGCAAGGGCCGCTGGCTGGAAATGGGCGGTCTGGGCATTTTTAGTCGCGGGGGCAATAGGGGTCGGCATACTTCCGGGTGCTTTTGTGGATGCGGTTGGATCGAACGTCGTCGTGAACAGGCTTCTCCCCGCCAGGCTGGTCGGCGCATTGTTGTTGGTTATGCTCTTCGACGGGGTAATCCTTCTGCTTTCGGGCGCGATCAGTTTTGTTCTTTTCGTTGCGCGGACCAGCGCCCTGAAACCGGAGGCGCAATGAAGCCGGAACTGAATGCCATCGCGGAGATCGACCGGGTGATTCATGAGCCCGGACGGTTGATGATCGTTGCGCTGCTGTTTACCGTGGAAAAGGCGGATTTTGTTTATCTGCAGTACGAAACGGGATTGAACAAGGGCAATCTTTCGAGTCATATTGCCAAGCTTGAAGCCGCCGGCTACCTCGCGATGGAGAAGACGTTCCGGGGCAAGGTGCCGCAGACGCTTTTGAGCCTGACCGGCGCGGGGCGCGAGGCCTTTACCGCGTACCGGCGCACGCTGAAGGAGTTTTGCGCCAACACCTCGCCGGAATCCGGTATTCACGAACGGAGTGTGGGCCGTGTAACCTTCCGTGAAAAGTCCGGCTTGAACCAGGCATTAAGCTTTCCAGCCAAAAGTTAAGAGTCTCGATCCTCCGGAGTCCATGACGAAGAGAGGAACCAAAGTGCCGGCATTCATAACAGCAGGAATCAACACAAAGTGATCGCAGGAAGCATGGGGTGGCCGAGGATTACGGTAAGAACTCACGCATCCGCAATCCAGCCGGCATTGTTGCGGTTAATCAGCAACTCCGGTCGTGTGGTCGGCGAGTGTTGAGGAAATCGCAATCTGCATCGAAAAAAACGCGGCCAACGCGTTCGTCGTCAGCGTCGCGGGAGTGTCGTCGCCCACCCGGACAGCACCCCCTCCAGCCCACACCAGCTGCAGCCGCAACCTATCTCATTCGGGGATTCACCCAGCGGTAGACCACGTCGGTGAAGAGATTGACGAGGACATAAGTCAGCCCGATGGAGAGCAGGCAGCCCTGGACGAGGGCGTAGTCGCGGTTGGAGATGGCGCTGACGACCAGGCGGCCGAGGCCGGGCCAACTGAAGATGGTTTCCGTGACGATGGCGCCGGCCAGCAGAGCGCCGAATTGCAGACCGACTACCGTAACGATGGGGACCAGGGCGTTGGGCAGGGCGTGGCGGCAGACGACGGCGGTTTCGCTGAGGCCCTTGGCGCGGGCGGTGCGGATGTAGTCCTGGCCCAACTCCTCAAGCATAGCGGTGCGGATCATGCGGGTGAGGATGGCGGCCAGGGAGGCTCCCATGGCGATGGAAGGCAGGACAAGATAGCGCCAGTCGATGGAACGGCCACCGCCCGAGTTTGCGCCGGAGACCGGAAGCCAGCCGAGATAGATGGAGAAGATAAGGATCAGAACCGGGCCGAGGGCGAGTCCGGGGATGGAAAGGCCGAAGAGGCTGACCACGGAGATGAGTTGATCGAGCCAGCGGCCGCGGCGCACGGCGGCCAGAATGCCGGCGGGAAGTGCCAAGGCAAGGCCGGTTCCAAGGGCAGTCAAGGTGAGGGCGAGGGTGTAGGGGTAGCGGGCGGCGATAAGGCTGGAGACGGTGGAGTGGAGGCGGATGGAGCTGCCCAGATCGCCGCGGAGGACACCGGTCCAATAGTGCAGATACTGCGACCAGAGCGGCTGATCGAGGCCGTACTGGTGGCGCAGGGCGCCAATGTCGGCCGGGGTTGCTCCCTCGCCGAGCATCTGGAGGATGGGGTCGCCGGGGACCAGGTGAATGAGCAGAAAAACCAGCGAAACCACTAGCCAGACGACCGGAAGGGTGAGAAGAAGGCGGGTTAGGATTGAGCGCATGATCTTGTGACTTCTAGCTTATCGGGAAAGGCCGAACCGTGGGGAAGGCTCAAGAGACGACCTCGGCGGGAGTGCTTCCGCTCACCTTTTCGACGCGGATCTTGGCGATGCGGCGGCCATCCATTTCGACAACGGTCAAGCGGCGGCCTTCAAAGACGATGGATTCTCCGCTCTTTGGAATGTGGCCGAGACGCATGAGGACGAAGCCGGCCAGGGTTTCCACGCCGCCCTCGCGGGGCAAATCCCATTGCATCTGGGTTTCTAGATCGCGGAGGTTGACGCCGCCGTCCATGAGCAATGCGCCCGAGGCGGTGGTGAGAACCGGCCGCGTGGGCGAGTCGAACTCGTCTTCGAGCTCGCCGGTCAACTGCTCGATGGCGTCCTCGGCGGTGACCAGGCCGACGGTGGAACCGTACTCGTCCACGACGATGGCCATGTGGCGGCGGCGCTTCTGGAATTCGCGGATGAGCTCGAGAGCGGTCTTGGTTTCAGGAACGACCAGCACGTCGCGCATGACCTGGGAGAGCTTGAGTTCGACAAAAGGAGCGGCGAAGCGGACCGGGGCCGGAGCGGGGTTCTTGGTATCCCATATCTCGGAATCGAGATGTGGGGCACCCGGATTGGAAGGCTGGGACGGGGTGCGCTGGATGCTGGGACGGAAAAAGATGAGGCGGGCGAGGTCCTTGGAGTAGACCAGACCGACGATGTGCTCCGGGCCGCGGGATTCGTCGTAGACAGGGACGCGGGAGAATTTGGAGTCGATGACCTGGGCGCTGGCCTGCTCGATGGGCATGTTGGAGGGCAGGGAGAAGATCTGCTGGCGCGGGGTCATGATCTCGCGAACCGGCACGTCGTCCAGTTCCAGGGCGCGGTGGATGAGCTTCTCCTGGAATTCAGGCAGGACGCCGAGACGGCGGGCGGCGGTGGCAATGAGCTTGAGTTCCTCGGGCGAGTGGACCTGGGCGCGCTCGGTAACGGGAATGTCGAAGCCGCGGAGGATGACAGAGGCCGAGACCTTGAGCAGGCGAACCGCCGGACGAGCCACGGCCATGAAAAAGAGCATGGGCGGGGCGACAGCAACGGCGAGGGCTTCGGCACGGCGCAGGGCGAGGGACTTGGGCACCAGTTCACCGACCAGCACATGGAAATAGGTGATGAGTGCGAAACCGACGGTGACGGCGACGACGTGGGCATAGATATGCGCCCAGGTCTGATCGAGATGGAAAGCACTGAACCAACCGAGGAGGACGGCAGCGGCCAAGGGTTCGCCGATCCAGCCCAGAGCCAGAGAGCAGAGGGTGACGCCAAGTTGCACGGCGGGAAGAAAATCCTCGAGGTCGCGCTGCAAGCGGCGAACGGCGCGCGCTCCGGGGACGCCGGCGGCGAGCAACTGCTCAATGCGCGTATCGCGGATGGAGACCAGGGCGAATTCGGCAGCCACAAAAAAAGCATTGCCCAGAATGAGCATGGCCACGGCGACGAATTTGAGGAGCGAGAGTCCTTCCATCCCGGTTGTGAGGATAGCATTGCGGGACGGCGAAGCAGCGGGGTGGCTGGAAAAACGGCTTGCCAACGTGGGGAACCAAGGCGGCGTCCGGTGCGTATGGAAAGATGGCGCGGATACAGGACCGCACGCGTTGGGGTTTCGCACCATTTTCGATTTTTGCGTGTGGCGGGAGCTGCGGTTGATTTGGGATCTTGGAGGTTTTGGTGGCTGCATCGCGAAAAAGCAAACGATTCTGGATCTGGCTGATTGTGGGTGGAGTGCTGGTGGTGGCGCTGGGTGGAGTGGGGCTGGCGCTGCTGGTGAAGAAATCGAGCATCGACCCCAACAAGCTGGTCAAGGTGACGCGCGGGGATGTGGCGCGTTCGGTGGTGGCCACGGGCAAGATTCAGCCCATCACCAAGGTCGAGGTGAAGTCAAAGGCCTCGGGTATTGTCGAGAAGCTTTATTCCGACATCAATAGCTATGTGCACAAGGGCCAGCAACTGGCGCAACTGGACCAGCAGGAGATTCTGGCCCAGGTGGATGCGCAGCGGGCGCAACTGGCGGCGGCGCAGGCCAATGTGGCCACCTATGAAGCCAACATCGACCAGGACAAGGTGAACGCCGCGGCCCCGGACCTGCCCATGTATAAAGCGACGTTGGACCGCAACCTTGAGATGCAGAAGCAAGGGATTGTGAGCCGTCAGGCGCTGGACGACGCCAACAAGGACTACCTGGCGGCGCTGACCCGGCGCGACAATTCCAAAGCGCAGATTGGCGTGGACGCAGCACGGCTGAAACAGGCGAAGGCACAGGTGCAACAGGCGCAAGCCAGCCTGAAGCAGCTGGAGGAACAGCTCGGGTACACGACGATTGTGGCGCCGATGGACGGGGAAATCTTGTCAAGGGACGTGGAGATCGGCGACGCGGTCAGCTCGATTCTTGTGCTGGGCTCGACGGCCACGCTGGTGATGACCGAAGGCGATACGACGCAGGTGTATGTGCAGGGCAAGGTGGACGAGGCAGACATTGCGCACGTCTACATGGCGCAGCCGGCGCGGATCAAGGTAGAGAGCTTCAGGGACCGCGTCTTCAAAGGCAAAGTGACCAAGATTGCGCCGCTGGGCGTGGAAAAAGACAACGTGACCACGTTTGAAGTGCGGGTCTCGATCGACAACCCCGGCGGCGAGCTGAAGGCCAACATGACGGCCAACGCCGAAATCATTCTGGACGAGCACAAGAACACGCTGACAGTGCCGGAAAATGCAGTGATCTACGACAACCAGAAGCACGCCAGCGTGGAGGTTCCGGACAAGAAACAGAAGGATGGGAAGCGCAAGGTTCCGATCACCGTCGGGTTGTCGAACGGATCGCTCACCGAGGTTTTGAGCGGGCTGAAGGAAGGCGAGCAGGTGGTGCTGCAGCAGTAACAGGGATCAGAGATCAGGGGTCAGAGATCAGGGGTCAGAGATCAGGGAAGGCTGGTGTAGGGAGCTGTTCGGACGCGCACAGTGGTGTTCGGAAATGGACAGCGGCGCGGAGAATAAACCAGCAAGTTGCGGCACATCTGGCAGATTCTAATTTGGTTATGTTGGTTTGCTCTTTGGCGATCAAGATGCAGTCAAACCGGTGCGGGAATTTGTCTGGTACAGAATGCGGTTCGCAAAGCTGACGACCGACTGCTGTTCGCTGTCATCTGTTGGCTCGATTCAAGAGAGGAATACGATGAAACATCTTTTTGTAGCAGCAGTGGCGGCGTTGGCGCTGGCGGTGGTTCCAGCGCTGGCCTCGGAGGCGACGTTCGACAAGACGCTTCAAGTGAACGGGCGCGTGGAGCTGTCGGTTTCGACCGGATCGGGCAACATACACCTGACACGCGGCTCGGGCAGCCAGGTACACATCTATGGACGAGTGAAGTCCAATTGGGGCGGAAGCGAAGAGCAGGTGCGGGAGATTGCGGCCCATCCTCCGATCGAGCAGACCGGCAACATTGTGCGCATCGGGAGCCATCACGAGAACCTGCACAACATCAGCATCGACTATGAGATTCAGGCGCCTGTGAATGCGTTCCTGGAGGCCAGTTCGGGCTCTGGCAATGTGACCGTGGACGGAATGGGCGAGAACGCAAAGCTAAACACCGGGTCGGGGAACATCCACGCCACGGGACTGCACGGAGGTTTCACCGTGGGGACCGGGTCGGGCAACATCTACGCCGAACAGACCGGCGAGGGCGACGTGAAGGCGCAGACCGGGTCGGGCAATGTGGAGTTGAAGAACCTGCATGGAGGACTGCACGCCGGGACAGGGTCGGGCGAGATCAAGGCAGGCGGGACGCCATCGTCCCCGTGGAAGCTTGAGACCGGATCGGGCAGTGTGGAATTCTGGGCGGGCAACACTGGGATTACGCTGGACGCCTCCACCGGCTCCGGCAGCATCCACACCGACCGGGAGATGCTGACACAGGGCACTCAGGACAAGCACCACATTACGGGCAAAATCAACGGGGGCGGCCCGACGGTGCGGATTTCCACTGGATCGGGAGATATCCGGGTTCACTAAAGAGCAAGTCAGCAAAGTTCGTTTCTCCGGCGAGACCCCTACCGCTCCAGGGAGGGTCTCGCCTTTTTTTGTCTTTTGCACGGTGAGGACAAGCACAGGTGGTGAATTTGAAATTCGCGGCAGGGTTGAATGAAGAGTTTTATGAACAAACTCAGCAGGTTAGCTTCCGCTTCGCGGAAATCGCCAGTTAGCAAGTTCGCGAGTGGCAGCCGCTGACATGGTTTTCAATCCTCGCTTGGATCGGCGATGCCGGTGGGCGAATTTACACTGGAAGTATGATTCGTGTTTTTCGCCCCATCCCTGTGGAACAACTCAAGCTGCTGGCCTTCGATCTGGATGGCACGCTGATCGACTCGGCGCAGGACCTGTGCAACAGTGTGAACGCGGCGCTGGAGCATGTGGGACAGGCGCCGCTTCCGGACCCGGTGATTGCCGGATATGTGGGCAATGGAGCACCGATGCTGGTGCGGCGGGCGCTGGCTTACGGCCAGGGCATCGCCGTGGAGCAGGTGGACGCGGAGTTGCAGGCCAAGACCTACACCTTCTTTCTGGACTACTACAGAGAACATAAGCTGGACTTTACCTACGCCTACGAAGGGGTTCTGGAGGCGCTGGCGGCGTTACGCAGCCTGCACGACGCACACGGCGGGACGGCCAGAACGATGGCGGTGCTGACCAACAAGCCGGTTCGCCCGGCCAAAGGCATCTGCGAAGGGCTGGGCATGGCCGACTACTTTCTGCACATCTACGGTGGGGACAGCTTTGCAGTGAAAAAACCGGATCCACTGGGGTTACGCACGCTGATGGAGGAAGTGGGGGCAAAGCCGGAGGAGACGGCGATGATCGGCGACAGCAAGGTGGACGTGCAAACGGCGCGGAATGCCGGGGTTTGGAGCGTCGGATGCGAATTTGGATTCGGCCCGCAGAACTTGATGGAGACCCCTCCGGACATCCTGGTGGACTCGGCTGCGGACTGGACGGCGGTATTGAGTCCTGCGAAAATCGATCGGGGGTAGGGTATTCCCTGCGACTGGACCGCGCCGACGTTTCGAGCGTTTATGGCAGCGGCAGCGTCTCTACGTAGTGGCGATCTCGGTGCGAGGGTCGCCTGCTCGAGTACCAGCATCCCATTGGCCACGGATGCGCTTACAGCAAGATCAATCATCCAGCTGCAGGCACGGCATGTATTGTGCGTTTCATTGCTATCGCCCAGGAGAATTGCTTCATGCGCTTTCGTTCCTATTGCCTTGTTTCCGTCCTCTCTCTGTCTTCGGCAGTCCTTGCTTTAGCCTGCAGTACCCCAACCCCGACGCCCCCGGCGTCCTCCGCGCTGCACGGTGTAGTCGCCGACCCCAGCGGAGCCATCGTTCCCGGCGCCGAAGTGGACCTGGTGAATGCCGATGGCTCAGTTTCCGGCAGTTTTCATTCCGACGGAGAAGGCAACTTCCAAGTGGTTGCTCCGCACGCGGGGCCCTACACGCTGGTGATTTCGGAGCCCGGATTTGAAACAGTGCGTAAGCCGGTGGTGATTGCCAGTCCGGCCCCGTTGGCCGTCAAGCCGGGAGCGGCGGCGCTGGCGGCACCGCTGCATATTGTTCTGCCCATCGCCACACTTTCAACCAACGTGCGGGTCAGCGCGGATGCCAACCAGGACCTGACCTCTTCGGAAGAGAATCGCGATTCTTCAGTGATGACTTCGCAGGATTTGAAGGCTCTGCCGATCTTCGACAACGACTACGCGACTGCGATGAGCGCGTTTCTGGATGACAGCGCCACGGCGACCGGCGGTAGCGGGCTGCTGGTGGATGGCGTAGAGGCCAACCATGCCACGGTTTCGGCGTCGGCGATCCAGGAGATCCGCATCAATCAGGATCCCTATTCGGCGCAGTACTACTGGCCGGGCCGCGGACAGATGGAGATCATTACCAAGGCCGCAGCGGACCGTTATCACGGACAACTCAACTTCCTTTACCGCAACTCGGGGTTGAACGCGCAGAATGCACTGGCGCCTTCAAAGCCCTTCGAGCAGCGGCAGAACTACGAAGGCAGCTTTACGGGGCCGATCTTCTTTGCGCCCAAGAGCAGCTTTCTGGCCTCGTTCAACCGCACGATGTACGACCAGGACTCGGTAATCAGCGCGACCGTTGCGACGGGTGCATATCAAGCAAACGTTTCAGCCCCGCAGCGAGAGACGGAGTTCAGCCTCAGGGGCGCACATCAGTTCGGATCGAAGCACTCGGGCTACGTGCAATACAGCTACGAGGACTGGAACGGACAGAATCAGGGCGTGGGCGGACAGACGCTGGCCGCAGCCGGGACCAACAACGAATACCGCGAAGACGACGTGGTGGCGCATCTGGATTCGACGCTGTCGCCGGTGCTGTTGAACCAGGCTTCGCTGGTTGCAGAACGCGACTGGAGCCGCAACAAGAACATCGCGGAAGGTCCGCGCATCAGCGTTTCAGGAGATTTTACGGCCGGCTCGGCGCAGGGCGACAGCTACGGCAGCGAATACAACTTCCGCGTCTACGACATGCTGACCTGGACCCACGGCCGGCACTACGTGAAGATGGGCGCAGGGACGCCGCACATCAGCCGTCGCGCCTACGACGACAACACCAACGAGCTGGGAACCTACACCTTCGGGCCGACGCTGGCCTCGGATGGGACGACTGTACTGAAGACTTCGCTTGAGAACTATGCGGCCAATTTGCCCTCGGGCTACTCGCAGAACACCGGCGACGTACGCTTCATCTATCACCAGCAGGAGATGGGCGCCTTCGTCCAGGACCAGTTCAAGGTGAACAGCCGCTTCTCCGTTACGCCCGGCATTCGCTACGACTGGCAGAACTTCCTGGCTACCAAGCGGCTGGGCTTTTCGCCGCGCGTCTCGTTTGCCTGGGTGCTGGACGAGGACTCGAAGACCATTCTGCGCGGAGGCGGCGGCATCTACTACGACCGCTTCGGCTCCGGGGCGTTGCTTGACCTGGCTCGGTATGAGAATGGGCGGCGGCGTTCGGTGATGCTCTCACTGAACCCGGCCACACTGCCCTCCACTGGTTGCGTGCCGATCAGCGATTGCCTGACGGTAACCGAACAGGCACCCGCTCTGGCGCGGCTGGAGGCCAATGCGAAGCTTCCCTACCAGGAGCAGTACGGGCTCTCGATCGAGCGGCAGTTGGGCGAAAAGGCCACCGCAATCATCAGCGCCTATTCGGCGCGCGGCATCCACGAGTTCCGTTCGGTGGACATCAACGCGCCCACGGAGGAATCCGGCTACACGGTTCGCCCCAATGCAGCGTATGGTCGCATCCGCGAGATGCAGCCCGAGGGCTTCTGGGAGGGCAACGGCATGGACATCTCCTACCGCGGGAAATTCAACAAGTACTTCACCGGCTTTGGCCGCTATACCTGGTCGCACTACGAAGCCAACACGGGCGGTCTGGGATGGTTTCCGCAGAACCAGTACGCGCCCAACGACGAATGGGCGAACGCGAGTTGGGACCGGCGGCACCGTGGCGGCATGTATGCCATGATCAACCCGGAAGGCGTACTGAACCTGTCGGCGGGTGTTTTTGCCAACACCGGGACGCCGTGGACGATTCAGACCGGCACCGACGCTTACGGGGATGACCTGTTCAACACGCGGCCCGCGGGCGTGGGACGCAACACCGAGACCAATCCCAGTTATGTGGATGTGGACCTGCGCTGGGGCCACGACTTCCACCTGACGCCGAGCAAGGACGAAGAGGCGCCGAAGCTGGGCTTCTCGGCCGGAGGCTTCAACGTACTGAACCACGTGAACGGCGGCGGCATCAACAACGTGGTGACCTCCTCGTCGTTTGGCGAGATTACCTCGGCCGCGCCGCCGCGGAGGATTCAGGTGGGAATGCGATTCGAATTCTAGGTTCCAGCCGCACAAGGTTGATTTGCTTTAGTTTGCATACGCAGAAGGGGTCCCTGACGGGACCCCTTCTGCGTTACCGGATAGGCGAGGAAAAGCCTCAGCGTCCGGGCGTTCTTCCACCCCACTCGATGCGCAGGCCGGTGCGGACGCTGTAGGGCAGGCTGGGATAACCGATGGGGGCGATATGCCAGTTGTCGGTGAGGTTTTCCTGCTTCACGTAGATGTTCATCCAGCTCAGGAGTCCAAAGCTGACACCGAGATCCAGCTTGGCATAGCCGTGATCGAGATTGCGGTTGGGCAAGAGCAGGCTGTTGCCGCCGTTCAGATCGTAGCCGCCAAGGAAATCGGAATCGTCCGAACGGCTGGCGAAGGACGAGGTGAAGCTGGCGGTGAGCCGCTTTTGGTTATAGCTGGCGGTGAAGAAGCCGGCGTGCGGCGCGCGGCGGAAGGGGCGTGCGCCCTTGAGCGGCGAGGTCGAGCCGAGGGGAATGCCGTTGAAGGTGGGCACGGGACCGAGCAGATCGACATCATCGTTGGTGAAGGAACGCTGCACGACCGCGTCTAGGTAGGTATAGCCGCCGCGCAGAAAGATGCTCCGCCCGATGCCGCCCTCGACCGTTGTCTCCACACCCTGTGCGCGGAACGCTTCGGTGTTGAGCGTCAGTTCGTAAGCGAAGTTATCGACGAGGACTTCCTTCAATCCCGCTTGCTGGGCAGCGGTCAAATTGGGCAGAAGCGCGGGAATCAGGTCGATGCCCACATATTCGATCTGCTTGCCAAATTCATTGTGGAAGTAGCTGGCGCGGAAGACCAGGTGCTGGGTAAGGAACGTCTGCTCCAGGCCGGCCTCGTAGGTACGCGTGGTGGGCGCGGCGATAGGCGAGATGTGGAGCTGCTGGATCGCGGAGGGTCCTCCGGTGGCTTTGGTGAGGAAGCTATAGAGCGAATCGTCCTGATCGGTCAGAGCCGGTTCGCGTACCGCGTCGCCAAAGTTGAACAGAATACGGGTTCCGCTGAAGACGCCGCTGCGTGGGCGCAGTACATAGGCTGTAAGCCCGGCATAGGGCGAGGTCTGCGTACCGAAGAGCGAGTAGTGCTCCAGGCTTCCGCCCAGGGTGTAAAAGAAACGGTTCTTGAAGTCCCCATGCACACCGGCTAGATAGTCGTAGTTGGTGCGATCGACAGGTGCGTAATAGGTGCTGCCCGGCTCCGAACCGCGCTCGTCCTCAAAATGAAAACCGATCAGCGCGGCCAGGTGTGGAGTGACGCGGTAATCGCCCTGGTAGACAAGCTGGTCGCGATTGGAGACCAACTGATGGCCTTTGGGAAATTGCCCGGCATAGTCCAGAAGAACCCTGCCGGTGACCGAGTAGCCGTTGGCGCCGGTGATGGTGACCACCTTGCCGAAGCTGTCGCCGTAGGCATCAAAGACGCCGTCGCCGCTTTGTTGCCACTGGTGGTACTGCTCGCGCTTGCGGGTCAGGGCGTAACGTACTGTGTTGTGGAAGTCCGGGGTGGTCTGGTTGTCGACCGAGGCGCTGAGATAGATATCCTGATCCTTCTCTGTGGCATTGTCGGCGACATGGTAGAAGTCCCATGCGTTGGGGACGCCTGTTGCATCCACGCCATAGTGCAGCGTGCCGCGGACCTGCGTGGCGCCGTTGGGCTGCCAGCCGAAGTTGGCCGCTGTGGTGGCCACGTGGTACGGATCGTTGGGTAGATTGTTGGCAGTCTGGAGCCAACTAAAGGCGCCCAGGTAATCGAACTTGTTGTGCGCGCCCGCCACTTCCAACTGTTCGCGCGAAGTATTCAAGTTGCCAGCCTCGCCCTGGAAGAGGAAGGAAGGAAACGGCGTGGTGCCGTGGGGGGTGATGAGGCTAACGACGCCGCTGGCCGCGTCGGCGCCGTAGAGGCTGGAACCGGGGCCGCGATTGACCTCTGCGCGCTCCACGGCGGTTGTCGAGAGCGGGCCGAAGTCGAAACGGCCGCCCAGATCACCGACGCTGACGCCATCGAGCAGGATTTTGTTGGAGTCCGAAGCGCCGCCGCGGACAAAGAGCGAGGTTTGCGCGCCAAGCTGGCCGGCCTGGGTCACAAATGTGCCGGGCATCAACCGCAATGCGCCTGCCAAATCGTCGCGGAGGGCCAGATCCTGCGGCCCCAGCACGCTGGTGGCGGCGCTGGTCTGCGGCTGAGGAGTGGGAGTTCCGGTGGCCGTAACCACAATGGACTCGCGCACCCACTCGGGTTCGAGCACCAGATTGCGCTCGATCGAATCGAGGCGGCCGGCATAGAAGCCGGGCGTCTCCAGCTGGCGGAAGCTCTTGGCGGAAGCAACCAGGAAGAAGCGGCCTTCGACGCCGGTGAGGATCTCAAAACTGCCGTCGGCAGTAGAGACGGTGGAGGCAACGACCTTTCCGCTGCTCACCAGAACCACATTGGCGCCGGTGACCTTGGCGCCGGACGCGTCCGTGACGACTCCCCGGATGGAGGCAGCCGGGCAAAGTGTTACGGAAAATGCAAGCAGGAGAAGGGCCAAAACCCAGGTGGTTGTGCGCCTGGACGGAGTGCCTAAAGGTGCGAAAAAACGTAAGAACGGCACGGAAGCGGACATGAATAAGCTCCTTCGTTCCCCTCGGAACGCAAGCGGGTAGGGGACGCCGAGGACCGGTCTCCTGACTTGCGCAGATCCAGCACCTTCCCAAAAGCGCGCAAAAAAAGAGCTCGTCTTCAGCGGTGTAACGGGGGGAGCCTTGTCGTGAACGAAAGAGCCCCGGCTGGTTCCCTGCCCTGGCCCATACGACGGGTTTCAAGACAGATGCGCTCACAGTTGTGGGGCAGTGACGGAATTTCACCGTCTTCCCGAGCATCCTGGCGATTGCCGTAGTGGAGTGCGCCGCCCCTTGCGGGAGCAGCCTGATGGGATGGAAGAGATTTCCATCCCATCAATATTTATAGCCGGGTAGGGGTGCGAAGTCAAAGTGAAAATGGCTAGCGAGGGACAGGCGTAAAGGGCACAGAGGGAAAATCTATCCGAGGTGCGCGCGGAGGTTACCTGCTTTGAACATAAGCGGATGAGCTTCGCCTCCGTGGCGGCGATGAGGCCAGAGCCCGTCAATCCCGGGAACTGGGTATCTCATTCACTCCGGTGGCCACTTTGGATTGTGGACTTCATGCACCGAATGAGCTGCAGACCCTGGAGGAAGGACGCAGCGGGGGCTAAAGCCCATTCATTTTATTGGCCTTATCGGCACGACTGAAGTCGTGCCCTGTCACAAGGCCCCCCTCGAACCACTGGTCTACGACCACAGATAGTTTGTAATCACCTGAATCAGATGGATCATCAGTTGCAGGGATTCTGATGCCGCTGTCCGCTAACGCAATGGCTGGACGGGCTGCGAGCACGTTTCTAATACGTCTGCACGAGCCTCCGCTCTCCAAAGCAGGAATGCGTCCTGCGGTGATTGATCTCATCATGGACGAAAGCCGAAGGATTCCCGAACCTTTGCAGCAAAGCCTGAAATCGTCTGTCTCCCTTGAACGGCTTGAGAATGGGGTCCGAGTTGCACGCGAGACTCCACAGCGACCCTTGTTGGTAGGCTTCCTCCAGTATTTCAAATGCCTCCTGGGTTCTTCCCAACCCCAGCAGAATGATTGCGATCGCATAGGCCGACCTTCTTATCTTGCCAGCCCTATTGCCTTCGAGGTCGGCAAGCACTTGCTCTGCTTTCCCAACCTGATTGGAGATCGCATATCCGTAGCCCAACAGGCCCTGAACAACGCGGCATCCAGGGTACTCGCTGCTCAGTTGCTCGATTCTTTTCAGGCTAGACGAGAGATCGCCGACCTGGAGCAGGACCAGGGCTTCGACAGCTGCAAGCATAGAGCTCTTCTCGCCAGTGCGATAGATTTCGGCGAGCAAATCCAATGCCTCGGCATAGTCTCCCGTCAAATAGAGGCAAGCACAAAGGAAACCACCCTGGCACGGAATCAGTGGATTTGCCTTCCATGCATCCCGTGCAATGCGAACCGCATCTGGAAGGTCACCTTCGGAGAGACGCAGCAGCGTTTTGCCCAAGAGCGCAAACTCCTGTCGAGGCTGCTTGCTCAAGACTTCGGAAAACCCCTCTTCAGCCCACCTCCACTTTCGTTCGTAGACCATATTGAGCCAAGCCAAGCCGCATTTGACGTCGATCTGTCCAGCATCGAGTTGAGTGGCCTGATTCAATGCAGCCTTTGCACGAGGGTAAGAAACAGAGCCATCCAGGATGTGAAGCAGGCCGCCGTAGATCATGCAATTGGCCATACCCGCCAGAGCCACACTATTCGCTGGATAGTAGTTGATTGCCTTGCGGTAGAGCCCCGCAATTAGATCCAAATTGTCTTCGGAGCGAACTTGCCACATCTGAGAAGCCGCTTCCGTCGCATCGAGCGATTTCTTTTTCTGCAGCTCTATCGCTTCGTCCTGTTCGCTCTGCCCTGCCAGCACGGTTTCACCGAATCCGGTTAGCCAGGAATCGATTTCCTCGGGGTATGCAAAGACGGATCCCTTGACCCCGCCAACTTGGTGAACCGGCATCTGGTGATGTGAATGCCACCTCTGTACTGTGCGAGTGCTACGTTTGAGATAATCCGCGATTGACTTCCAAGAATCCAAGCGCAACTGAGGCATGAAGTACCCTACCTTCCTGGGGAGAGAAATTCGGGCCCAACTACTGGAGTCATGGTCCAAAAAACACCTTGGCCGACTCACTGTTTACGTGTAGACTGCGTTGCCAATATAAAGGAAGTACGTGCTCCATACAATTGTGTTTTTTGTTTTGGACGGTACGCGAGAACGCAATCCATATCCCGCAGTAACTAATGGCCTGCACCGCGGGTAACAAGAAGCGACCTTGCTGACACAGGAATTTACATCTTCCTATTTGACCTCTATTCCACGACGATGCGGCAGTTCTTACCTCCTCCACAGAGCCACTGAACCGTGTTGTGGCAGGTTCTCAACTTAGGACTTTCAAGGGCCGCCGGAACTCCGCATCACCCCGGATCCTGCCGCAAAAGATAACCTGCGACGAGCATGATTGACTGGAAGGATTGATTGCTCGACTCCACGGCGGGGCGCCGCGAAACGATAAGAGTAAGTGCTCACCCACATTACGAAGTTCGCTAACGAGTCGGACTACCCCTCAGATAAACAGACTTCCTTGCAAAAGGATTGTGCGGCCACAGTCCCAGGTCCAGGAATGTCACCGAGTTGGTATGGAAACGCGCCGTAGCATCTCAGCCGGACAGTCCGCTTCCTAAAGGAATAAGCGCTCGCAATCTTCACAAAACACGACAGATGTTTGATGGCGACTTCTTACTGCAGATATCTTAACTGCAGTCATTGACGCCGGAACATCGCCGGGTTTTGAAGACCGCATTCACCGAATGCCGATGCGGGCACGCACTATGTTCGGGAATGAGCAACGGCAACTGGCACCGCCAATGCCCCGGCTTGGGCCGCTTTGCCTTTTGCTTCTGAGCGAGAGGGAGCAACAGAGAAACAAGTACTCAACCCCAATCATCTCAACAGTAACCTTTGCTCCATTACCACTTCCCCAACACTCTTCACGGTTGCGGGTTGAGATACTTGCATTTCTCGCCGTTTTGCACCTTTTCTGTTCTGTCAGAAGCTACGCAGGCCATCAGGAAGGGAAAGACACTGTAGCAATAAGAATATTTTTCATTCCCAACTAATTCACATATGGGAACTTAAGCGAACACACGGCCCACGGGACCCACACTACGGTACTTGACTGCACTATAGTAATAAAAGAATCGCGCAAAAGTAACGTTTGCGACTGATGAACTGAAGACGATCTGGCGATATTAGCTTTGCTTGGAGAGTCCGGAAGAGGCGGTTTTCCACTCCGGCAGGTTTTCCATCAGGTTCATTCAGTAATCCTCGAATGAAGGTGTGTGCATGTACTCACTGGCAAAGCAGTTGCAGGAAATCCTTGTTCTATCCACCTCGAGTCAAGAACTCGCAACAACCGACACCATCCCCTCAGGTCTTAGCGGGCAGAGAGGCCAACGTCTCGCGCACAGCCGCGCTGGAATACGCCAGATTGGTCGTTTGCAGGCAAGCATTGTCTTGATTCTGTTCGGTCTTCTGCCCCTCGCGCTGTTTGCCACAGTCGCGTCGGCAAGGACGGTAACACTCTCCTGCAGCAGTGCGTCGATGACAGGGGCAGGCACGGATGCCTGCACAGTGACAACGAACCCGGCATCATCCCATGCAGCGACTGCGAGCCTTTCCAGCAGCAGTGCGGCGGTCACGCTGCCTGCTACAGTCTCGATTCCGGCAGGTGCAACCAGCGCCGCTGTGACGGCAACCGTGGCGTCGGTCACGAGCGCGCAGGCCGTGACCCTAACGGCAACTGTCCACCAGGTCTCCGGAAGTTTTGCCCTACAGTTGAATGCTGCCCAATCGACCACTCCAACTCTCGTTGTGAGCACTTCCGGCTCGCCTTCCACATATAAGGGAGCGGTGACCTTTACAGCCAAGATTTCCAGCGGCCCTACCGGGACCGTGACGTTCTATAACAACGGCGTATCGATCGGCACGGGCCAGATCAGCGGAACCACGGCGACGCTCACCACCAGTTCTTTGACTGCGGGTTCGCACAGCGTCACGGCAAGCTGGCCCGGAAACAGCAACTATGGGGCCGTTACATCAGCCGCAATCGTGCAAAAGGTGAACCGGGCAACGCCAACCATCATATGGCCAACGCCAGCCGCTATAGCCTACGGAACGGCGCTCAGCAAGACACAGCTCGACGCTACCTCACCAACGCCCGGGACATTTACGTACACCCCGGCGGCCGGGACAGTCTTGAGTGTCGGCACGCACATACTATCGGTGCTGTTCACCACCCCCGATTCGACCGGCTACACTGCCGCTACGCGGACCGTCTCGATCGTCGTCACTAGCAAGGTTGCACCCACCATCACCTGGGCTACACCGGCCGCAATTACTTACGGAACCGCGCTCAGTGCTACACAGCTCAACGCGTCGTCCACTACAGCCGGCACTTTTGCTTATACCCCGTCAGCCGGGACAATCCTGGCCGCGGGCGCACAGACCCTCTCGGTGACCTTCACCCCCACCGATTCGACAGACTACAGCGCAGCCACTCAGACCGTGACCTTGACGGTCAACCAAGGCACTTCCACGCTGGGCATCAACGCGACCACCGTGGCGTTTGGCAGTGTGGATCTCAACACGCCGACAACGCAGTCGTTGACCTTGACCTCCACGGGCAGCGCATCTGTAACGATAAGCGCGGCAACTGTAACAGGCGCCGGATTCACGGTGTCGGGGGCGACCTTCCCGATCACTCTGAGCACGGGCCAGACCGCGACGCTGGCAGTACAATTCGATCCCACCGTCGCTGGTGCGGCATCTGGAAAGCTGACGATTACCAGCAATTCTTCGACCGGCTCTTCTTCAGTGATTAGCTTGACAGGCACAGGCACCGCTACGCCCTATCAAGTTGCCCTGACTTGGAGTGCACCAACGAGTTCCGCCGTTCCGGTAACGGGATACGATATTCTCCGCTCACCGAGTGGCACCTCTGCCTATCAACTGTTAAATTCCACGCTCGATACACAAACAGCGTATGTCGATACCACTGTTCAGAGTGGAGTCAGCTACGATTACACCGTCGAGAGCGTTAGCGCTTCCGGAGTTGAGAGCGTTCCGTCCAACACGTTCAGCGTGACAATCCCCTAAATAAGAACAGCCGTCGACTACCGCGAATTCGCGATGGCCGGCGGCCGTTTCTATTGTGGTTCAAGACCTCGACAGGTAGATATTACACACCATGGGTGGAAAGATTTGCACGGCCAGTGGTCTTAAGTCGAATCGGGATCTTAGGGGGTCCGGCTCGACTGCTCATCTTCAAGCCAATCAATCCACGGCGGATCATCCTATCGAGTGCGAGGCAGGCACTTTGGCATACGAGTTGCTCTTCAGAATGACAAGATATTGAGCTTTGCCAGGGTTTCTTGCATTCTCGGGCATTTCTTACTCCAAGGGACAAGGCCGTGCTATTCTCCGCAACCTTGCGACTGCTGCGACTGACCTCGGTCAAAGGCCTTGGCGCATGGAACGAGAACCCAGAGCTGCTGCACCGGTTCTATGCGCCGTTAGGTAAGGAGATGGCAACCGAAGTCGCACTTAATCCGCGTCAATTCAGAGGCTCTGAAAAGGGTAACTTTATCGATGATTGCAGACTTGCAGGAGAGATGATCCGACCAGGTCTCTTCACTTTCAGCGAATGTCGCCAGCCGTGGAAGAACGCTTCAGTTCTCCTATAACTGGTTGTTTCATAATAACTTGACTCCAACCGAGGCGTGTGGGGCGTGGAAGATCCGGTGGACAATCGCCCTTACAGCGCATGTCGAATAACTGCATCAAGCTGCCGATGTAATGACTAGAACCTGCGAGTAGATCTTCCACATTCAGGAAGTCGCAAACTTTCGGAAAGAGCTCGCGCCAAACGGGTATATAGCTGACGGAAACGTTTTCATTCCCAGAGGTGAAAAAAGGTGCACGGAATCGTCATCACTCCCACATCGCCCTCAGAAATCGCATTAGATAACGCATTTCTACGCGACGGCGGCTCTCGATCGGTTGGTCAACCGGTGCGTGGCCGTGTTCGGATCTGCCAGTTCGACCATTGGTGCGAAGCTCTGCTTTTGATCTGCTCATGGAGCTTCTTTTTTGCACTTTTCGGTTGCGGATCTTCGATGATGAGCAGTGCCGCTGGGACTCTTGTTGTCTCCCCCAGCATGCTCAGCTTCGGCACTGTTTCAATAGGCCAAACGGCGGCCAAGACACTCTCACTTCAGAATCAGAGTTCAACAGCTGTCACGATCTCCGCACTTGAGGTGACTGGACAGTCATTTTCCGTCAGCAGCCCGAGTGGTCTTCCTGCAGCCTTGGCTCCGGGGGAGACGTACAGCTTGAATGTGCAATTTAACCCCTCTGCCGCAAGCGCTGTAAACAGTCAGCTAACCATCGCGAGCAACTCATCCAGTAGTCCAACTGTGGTAATCGGTCTAAGTGGCACTGGGACAGAAAGCGGCACTGGGACGGGAAGCATTGCTACCCTGAGTGGCCTCTCCTGCAGCAGCGCATCGATGACGGGATCGGGAACGGACGCCTGCAAGATCACGTTAAACGCGGCAGCACCCAGTGGCGGGCTGGTAGTAAGCCTCTCTAGCAACAACACGGCAGTGACCCTGCCGGCCACGGTGACAGTGCCAGCCAATTCCACGAGCGCCGGATTCACTGCAACGGTGTCGTCGGTGGCCAATGCGCAGAAGGTTACACTCACGGCCGTTGCGGGCAGCGTCACAAAGAGCTTTGCACTGCAGCTGAATGCCAACGTGCCAACGCTGACCGTGACGACTTCAGGCACACCGTCCTCTTACGGCAAATCAGTGACCTTCACGGCCAGGATCTCCAGCGGTCCAACGGGGACACTGACATTCCAAAACGGTACTGCCTCTATCGGCACAGGCACAATCAATGGAACGACTGCAACTTTGACAACCAGCCGATTGGGCGCGGGATCCCACACCATCACCGCGAACTGGCCTGGGAACAGCAGCTACGCCGCTGTCACCTCCAGCGCGATTATCCAAGTGGTGAACAAGGTCACGCCCACCGTCACCTGGGCGACGCCAGCGGCCATTACTTACGGTACAGCCCTGAGCGCCACCCAGCTGGACGCTTCGTCAACAGTGGCAGGTAAGTTTGTCTATTCCCCTGCCGCGGGGACGGTCTTGGCTGTGGGATCGCATGTCCTATTGGTCACGCTCGAGCCCACCGATTCCACCGACTACACTGCGGCATCGAAAGAGGTGGCGCTGACGGTGAACCAGGGGACAGCCACGCTCAGTATCAACGCCACCAGCATCGCCTTCGGCAACGTGGTGGTGAACACATCCGCCACTCAGTCTTTGACCCTGACATCTACCGGCTCTTCAGCTGTTACGGTCAACTCAGCCACGCTGAAAGGGAGCGGCTTCAAGATGACGGGAGCCACTTTTCCGGTCACCCTGGCTCCGGGCCAGACGGCGACGTTGAATGTGCAGTTTGCCCCGACTTCCGTCGGTGCGGCAACTGGCCAGCTTACCATCGCCAGCAACTCATCGACCAATGGAACAGCGCAGATCGCGCTCAGCGGCACAGGAGTGGCGACATCTTATGCGGTCAATCTGGGTTGGGATGCACCCACCAGTACCGCTGACCCGGTTGTAGGCTATAACGTCTATCGCGCAACTGGCAGCAGCACTGCGTATCAACTTCTGAATTCGCCGCCCGAGACGCAAACGGCCTACGCGGATAGCACGGTCCAGTCCGGACAGACCTATACTTACGAGGTGAAAAGTGTCGACGCATCGGGAGTTGAAAGCTCTCCGTCCAATCCATTCAGCGTCACGATTCCATGAAGTAGACCGGACACAAACCGGGGCGAATCAATGGGACGCTCTTGCCGATTCAGCGAAAAGGCAATCAGCAGCCGTAATTGAACTCCTCAGCGCCCCCACCCAGGCTCCCGTCCGGTCTTCCTCAGCACCTTACGATATTGGCAGCCTCGATACCTTTTGTGGCGTTGCGTGTGTCGACAACCAACTTTGCCTTCTCTACGATCTCAGAGTAGTCGTACTGTGAGTGATCGGTGGCGATCACAACGCAATCGAATTCAGGAATCCGATCCAGCGGCGTGTTGGTCATATCGAGCGCATATTTGCGCCCGCGCCCGACAGAGGCAAAGAATGGATCGTTATATTCGACGTGCGCCCCTCTCTTCTGCAACAGTTCGATGATCGTCAGCGAGGGCGACTCGCGCAGGTCATCGATGTCACGCTTATAGGCCACCCCGAGCACCAGCACTCGGGAACCATGCAACGGCTTGCCGCGCTGGCTCATGGCTTCAATGATGTTTTCAACCACGAAGTAGGGCATGGCAAGGTTAACCTGCCCGGCAAGTTCGATAAACCGCGTATGGAAATCAAACTCCTTGGCCTTCCAAGAGAGGTAGAACGGGTCAATCGGGATGCAGTGCCCACCCAGGCCTGGTCCCGGATAAAATGCCTGAAAGCCAAAGGGCTTTGTTCTGGCGGCGTCGATCACCTCAAATATGTCAATGTTCATGCGCATGCAAAGCTGCTTGAGTTCATTGACCAATGCGATATTGACGCAACGATAGATGTTTTCGAGAAGCTTGGTCATCTCTGCCGCGGCCGGTGAAGACACGGGAACGACCCGGTTGAAGATGGTTGCGTAGACGGCCGATGCGAGTTCGAGAGCGACCGGACCGCACCCTCCCACGACCTTCGGAATGTCCCGCCGGGCTACCGTGTCGTTGCCCGGATCTTCCCGCTCGGGAGAGAACGCGACGTAGAAGCCCTGGCTCGCCGCGTCCCTGGCCACACGAAGGCCGGCAGCATTTCCCTGCTCCAAGAGAGGAACGACCACTTCTTCCGTAGTGCCCGGATAAGTTGTGCTTTCCAGGATGATGAGTTGCCCCTCCCTCAGGTGCGGAGCAATGCTGCTCACTGTTCCGGTCACATAACTAAGGTCCGGCTCGTGGTATTCATCCAAAGGAGTTGGCACGCAGATGATGACTGCGTCCATCTCACTGATCTTATCGTACTCCGAGGTAGCGGTGAATCCTTTCTCGCGAGCCCGTGCGATCTCTGTTGCCGGGATGCGCACGATGTACGATCCGTTGTTATTCAACGTGTCCACTTTGCGAGAATCGATATCGAATCCAGTTATGTGAAAGCGCTCCTCGCTGAAGAGCAGAGCTAAGGGCAATCCCACATACCCCATGCCCACAATTCCGATGCGCGCGGTGCGAGACTCAATCCGTTGCAGAAGTTCAGAAGTTGTGTCTACCAGAGTGTCTGCCATTAATTTCCTCTCAGTCAATACCCCCGCCAAAGTCGGGAGCTTGATTATGCAAGCCGCTCAAAGCGACTTCTTGAGCAGGAACGCTAACGCGCCCCCGGTTGGGTTGAGCCACCTGTTCGGTGGCCGATCGCTTCCACAGTTTCAGTTGATCCAAGCGATCGTCTTCCACTTCCTCGTTGCTGATGCCGTACCCACTCCTGGCTGCACCCGCCGCACGTCAATACAAACTATCCTCGGGTCCAGGAGTCTTCCCAAGTTCGGCACAAATGATGAGGTTCCTCAATACCAACCCCCATCTCCTCGGACTATCTGTGCAACACATCGTCTAAAGTGCTTTCACATATCTCCGCAAACAACCCACCTGTTACATTTAGATATAAACACTGCGTTGCTCTTGCATCCATTGGAATAAGGTTTAGGCAGCGATCAGGCGAATGCTGTTCCGTGATCGGCTAGCGAAGGCAACTGCCAACCCAGCTGCCTTGCCCGCCCGCAGTGTTTACATGCGGAGCAATGCGCCCTCTCTTCCCTCGGCTGCGGTGTCACTGGAGGGATAGTTAAGATCTCTGATCTCCACAATCCCGTCATTCGGAATCTCTCTATCGGCCGGGAAGCACAAATCCGCAAGACCATTGGATTCCCCAAGAACGGTGAAGCCAAGGTCATCAAACACTTTTCCTGCGGCGGCATTTCTCTCGGTCTTGCGGTAGTTGGCATAAACTATCTCACTACCGCGCCCGCGGTAAATGCGCAGCAAGTGAGACAAGAGCGCATGCTCAACTCTTTTTGCCTGTATTCGACAACTGAACATAAGGTCGATGATGCGGCTGTTGACATGATTTACGATACAGAAGCCAACTGTTCCGTAAACCCCAAAACGGTCTTCGCAATCCAGAACATAGGTTTCTAAATCAGAATTCTGTATAAGCTCTCTCAATTCATCGTGAGTATAGCGATTGCCGCTGAAATTCAGCTGGTTTGTCCGTTGCGTCAATTCATACACGCGCTCTAGATCGGCCGAAGACAAGGATCTTATGGTTAGCTTCAACTCACACCCCCGGAGAAACTCAAAGTAGTCTCCGTAGAAGCCTTTGCGCGCATCGTCGCGTGTTTGTTGCTGCTTGTAGAAGAGCCTCCTCTTTTTGCTTTCTGCTGTTACCGGGACTTGACACTCCGGGCGGCCAAGAATACTCTCATATTCCGCGGCATCGATCACTACAACCGACGGACATGCCGAGGATACCTGAGCCCGTTCGAAAGCGGAGTCGTCCACAAACAATAGTGTATCGAGCCCAATATTCAGATCCTTTGCAATCTGCTCGAGACTCTGGCTCTTTGGCGCCCAGTTAATATGTGGCACTACAAAATAATCTGCAACGCCGAGACGCCGAAGAGCAGCCAGCGCCGCATCCGCATCGTTCTTGCTCGCCACGGAGAGTAGAATGCCACGATCATCCAGGGACTTGAGGGTCTCCACAACTTTGCCTTTTAGACGTAGGTTATCCTGACCATCTTCTGCTAGTATTCCATCCCAAAGAGTTCCATCCAGATCCCATACGACACATTTGCAAAGGCGCGTTTTTGAAGACGTGCGTTCAGGTCGTCTTATCCCGTCTGCATTTCGCCAGGCCGAATCCCGCACAAAGTCCAAAGCCCCAAAGACAAGAGTAGATCCTTCAGAGATTTCGTTTGGCGTGAGTTCCAGGTCCAGTCTGCCTGAAAGATCGACGCTACGCGCGATCTCTGCGATGGGAAGTCTATGCCGGTTGAATCCGGGTAGCATGGTCAGAAGCGCCTGATATGGCATGACCGATCGCTCGGCCCGAATCGTGAATGTCAAATGAACCGCTGCGGTTCCAGGGTTATAGCACTCGATCAACATGAAGTGGGCCAATTCCGTGCCGGTTCCATCTTTGATTGCCTGGCGCTTTTTCCACGAATACCTCTTTCGTATAAGGGTTTTTTTTAAAAACTCAAGTGGCACCAGATGAATCATGTTCGCAATCTTTAGATCGCTCCGCTCAGTTCGTTCCGCTGCATTGCGCGGATGCAGAGAAAGGGTTGCCTTTGCCCACAATTTGGCCCACTTCTTGAAGCTGATTTTGAGCAGGTATCCATTCAGGCTCTCTGCGCAATTCAGGCGAACCATGCCATGCACGAACCGCCGGCATCTTCCGTCTTCCCGCGATTCGTATAGATCGCAAGTGGAATAACAGGTTGGCCACACGCATTCTGTGCAATGCTCTCCCCACGGGATTAAAGTACGGGATGTGATGGTCGCGCGAGACTCGGCGAACCGCTCCAGAATTTCCCGCGGAATTTCATCCGTCGAACCAACGATCCAATTCGCCTCGGATTCATGCATGGTCACTCTCCATTGTTACCTCTGCATTTTGTCTATGACTTGCGTCTTACTCGCTTTATAGCGGGCGATGGCGTCGCGCACGGGAAGCAGTCTGGCACCCGAAGCTGCGGCATATTCGAGAATCTCACGAAAGTATATGGGCGTGCATCCATAGGGTGAAGGTGAAGGCGCTACGTCGTGAGTGTAGAGAATCAGCCATCCACCCTCGCGTACGTTCGCATCGATAATGGTTCGGATTCGATCGAGAGGTATTGAATGATAGATCGGAGTGCCGCGCAGGCATCCCGAATCGATTGCGCCACAATTAACACCTGGCTGGCTTGTGCGGCAACTCTCATATACATTGCTTAAGCGCCGCTTAACACCGAGCGTGACATCGCCGAAAGGGTACGAGAAATTGCGCAGGTCGTAATCGGGGCAGATGTCTGTCATTCGCTTTCGGTTCTCCGCGCAGTTCTCAGCGATAGAATCTACGGAACTGTGACAAGCAGAGAGGTGAGACAACGTGTGACATGCAATCTCATGCTCTTCGGCAATGAGGGACCGCAGATCCTCGTAATCGAACAGACGGCCAACGCTCGACTCTTGTCCTGCGCGGCCAAGGGATGCGTAGTAAGTAGCACGCGCTCCGTATTGGTCCAATAGTGGCGCAGCGTACAAGACAGCCGACCGTGGAAAATCGTCGAAGGCAAATGATATTACGGGGTCATTATGGACTTCAATCGTCGCCTTCCGAGAGAAACGGAATGCGGCCTCTCTTCGCGCGCGCTGTATGGGAGTGAGCAGATTCATCTTGACACCTAATCGTAGGTCAGGATGCTATTATCGCGGGGCTCATGGAGATCTCTGTCGGTAGGAATGTAAGTGCCCCGTACATGCACATTTGAAGCGCGACCTTGGCTGTTTTGTCTCGACTCACTCGCATCAGCCGAAGCCTTTCCGCAGATTATTTCCCCTAGCCTAAGCGCAGCGTGCCCGTCCCATAGAGGCGGTACTTTGCCTCGTGTCTGTTCGCCGTTCAGGATGCGCCTCAGCTCATTTCTAAGCTTGAGTAGGTTGCGGCCGACCAGCACGTTGGTCCCCAGGCTGACTGTAACTGGCCGCTCGGTGCTATCGCGAACAGTAAGGCAGGGTGTGCCTAGGTATGTTGTCTCTTCTTGTATTCCGCCTGAGTCCGTTACAACAGCTGTAGCGCGTTCTTCAAGCGCAAGGAACTCGAGATATGGCAGAGGCTCCAGGATGCGAAGTCCTGCATTGCCAATGCGATTGCCGATCCTTTCAAGTTGGCCGCGTGTACGCGGGTGAACCGGGAAAAGGACCGGGATATCTGTGGCCACATCAGCGAATACTGACAGCATTTCCGCAAGCCACTCCTGATGATCCACATTGGAAGGACGATGCAGAGTAAGCAGCACAAACTTTTCGGGCAGATCCCTAGGGAGAGTATGTCGAGCAGCAGGAAGCATTCGCACCAGAGTGTCGATCATCACGTTTCCAATGCGATGGATCTTGGTTGGACAAATGCCCTCTCTAAGCAGGTTGACGTCTCCGTCTTCAGAAGGAGTAAAGAGTTCATCCGCGACTTGATCTGTAAGAACACGATTGATTTCCTCTGGCATGGAGCGATCAAATGCTCGCAACCCCGCTTCCACATGACCGACAGGGATCCCACGTTTGGCACACACTAGTGCGGCGGCAAGAGTAGAGTTCACATCGCCATAGACAAGGACAAGGTCGGGTTTATATTCACATAACACCGGATCAACGCGGATCATGACCTGCGCAGTCTGGTGAGCTTGCGTGCCGGATCCGACCTGAAGGTTTACATCGGGCGGCGCCATCTCCAACTGCCGGAAGAAGACTTCGGACATATTGAAGTCGTAATGCTGACCGGTGTGAACCACGAACTGATTTACATCTGGATAAGCTCGAAGTGCCCGAAGAACCGGCGCGACCTTCATGTAATTGGGACGTGCACCAACGATGTGGCAGATCTTCATGAATATCTCCTCACGAAAGTCATGGGGCAGCAAGCAGGAACCAACTCAATCCCCGGATTCGGTTCCGGGCATATTGCTTTCTAAGTGGATAACTTGAGCAGCGATGAGTCACTACTCTCGAATACGCCATCACGAGCGATTGAGCCGATGCGTCCCAAGTGATCATATTGACTGTGGCAGGGACACAGACCTCAGCCTTTGCCGTCTGTAGCGATTGTGATGTGCCTCGTATACAGTGTTTTCACATCACCGACCGTGTGTAATGCAGGCAAGGCTTTTACTTCGATTGCGAGACGTCCGCTCAACTGTTGGAGTAACCAATCAGCTGCAACATGCCGATGACAAAGTCCGCCGATTCATCCGGGCCGATAGGCTCGGGTAACCAACAACGCCTTCACAGTTTTCACGTCGCCCTAAGTGCCTACGACCGGATCTTCAGAATGACCTTGAACTACGCTGCGGTCTTCGAAGCGAGATAAGAAGCTATAGCTAGCGAGTATACGTCCAGTAGTTTCTTCCCAGCAGCAGTCCATGTGAGACCAGACCTACTTTGGATCGCTCCATTGCGAAGGCGAGCCAACAGCGTCGGATCTTGGTACAACATAGTAATGTGCTGGCATAACATAGAGACGTCTCCAACTTCGTGCACAAGTGAATTGTTCATGTGTTGGCACACTTCAGTGCAAGCTTTGGAAACAAGGGGAACACACCCAGAACCAATTGCATCCACGCATACCAGCCCGAAACCTTCTTCGATGGACGGTAAGAGCAGGACATCTGCCTTGCGCATGAGTTCTGGAACGTCTTTGCAAAAACCAAGCTGTACCACACTGGGATTTGCAAGTTCCTTCTTGAAGCGTGTCTTAAACTCTGATCCTATTTCACCTGCGATCAAGAACATGCCATCCTTGATTGCAGGTGAAAGGAGCCATGCTTCAAGGGCGAAGTGCAGTCCCTTTCGAACTGGGTCGACGCCGACAAAAACAGCAGTGAACTTTTTTGTTTCATGTCTATGTGACTCCGGGAAGTACCTAGTTTCATCGAACCCGTAGGTGTGTCTCAGCAGCTTTTCTGGCGCGAAGCCTTTGGCAATAAAGCTTTGAGCGGTGAACTCTGAAGGACAAAGTAGATAATCCGAAGCGGCAAACTCGGCCTCTTCTCGATCCAGGACATCGTGTCTGAAGATGTATTCTGGGTGGACCGGAATGCCGAGGCGCAGCCCTTCCCTTGATGCCATTTCATAGCAAAATCGCGTGTGGGCATTCTGACGTTCGAGCACAGCAGGTATACCAAGGCGTTTGGCCGTTCGGAGTGTTTCGAGTGAACTCGATGGCCAGCAGTGAACAATATCGATCTGATCGGACAGATTTTCAAGGCGCCGCGCAACAATCCAGTCATGTAAGTGGAATGCAGATCGACCGAGCAGCCTGTATGGAATCCGAAGTTTTCCGCACGCCAAGGTTGGTCGGATGTCCGGATTTCCTGGAATTTGTCGATGGACAGCACCTGGCATTACCAGCACATCTGCGCCAGCAGCGCAAAGGCCCTTTACTTGCTCCCACGCTGTGTAGCAGATTCGATCGGCACCGATCTTACTTCCGAAGCTGTAAAGAACACGGATGGACACAGCCTGCCTTCCCTTCTCGATTTCCGTTTCGTATCATCTCTTGCCTAATGTGACGGGAGTTCTCCTAGTATTCCTGAGTGACAGGATCGGCAGGAGACTCACTTTCGGACGACTTCAATGGTCCTTCATCCACAAAGGCCCGATGCCAAAGCTCCAGGGACACCAACGAGAGAATTTCTTTGGGACGATTCTGGTACTTAAGATCTTCATTGAGCAAGGCCTCGATGGCGGAGCTATTGAAATATCCACGCTGCACAGATCTGCGATCGAGGAGCACGTCATGCACCCAGTCTTTCAGGTCGGATCTCATCCAAGCCTCGTAGGGGACAGGGAACCCTGCTTTCTTACGCTGCAGTATCTCTCGAGGGACGCAATGCCGAAGAGCTCGTTTGGCAATATATTTGGTCATAAACCCGCGGACCTTGAAGCTCTCCGGGAGCGAAGCAGCAAACTCGAGTAGCTTGTGATCTAGCAGAGGAACGCGCAATTCAACCGAATTGGCCATTGTCATTTTATCGGCCTTTAAAAGCAAGTCATCCGGCAGTGAGGTTTTCGTGTCTATGTACAACATGCTGTTGACAGTACCAATGCCCCTGCACGCCTCGAAGCTCCGCCGGACCGGGCGAGTCGAATACTCACGGTCGACACAGGCAAGGAAGCTCGCTGAGTATAGCTCTTTCGTGGAGCTGTTAAAGTACTGTCCAGGATTGGAGGTGCGACTATAGTAGTACGACTCAAGTGGCCTATTCAGTACGGATGCATACTTCGTAATGCGGCGCGAATGCCAGTACGCGTTGATGGCCAGGAGCGCAGACGAGGCCAGACCATTCACAGGCGAAGTGATATTCTTGAGCCGTTCGAGCCAGAGAAGATTCCGGTAGATGGGGTACCCAGCAAACGCCTCGTCTCCCCCTTCTCCAGAGATGAGCACTTTGACAAACTGCTTTGCAAGCCTTGTGACATAGTAGAGCGCAACGGCCTGCGGTTCACAGCATGGCTCCTCCATGTGCCACGCGAAGTTGGGCAGGAAATCGGCAAACTCCTTTGATGAGATGGTAAGGTCATGGTGCTCTGAGCCGTATCGTTCGGCCGCCAGACGCGCATACGGCCGCTCATCGGGAAGCCCCTCCGCTGCAAAACCCAAGGTATAGCTGCTAAGGGGATAGGTCGTCTTGCCCACCGCCATCCCCAGCATCGCTGTCGAGTCTACGCCGCCGCTCAAAAGAAAGCCTACTGGAACATCCGCAATCATGTGGATGCGTACCGCCTCCTCGATCAGACTGAGAAGCTCTTCTTCGGCGTCTTTCACAGAACGTGAAGTGGGGTGGAATGCTAAGTCCCAATATTGCGTGATTTGTGTCCTGCCCTTTTCATGAACTAGATAGGAACCAGGCGGAACCTTGCGGATATCCTGCAACATAGTCTCATCACCTGGCAGAAAATAGAAGGTGAGGAATCTGTCGATAGTCTCTGGCTGGACCTCGGCTCGTACATCCGGGTCCACAAGAATCGCCTTTATTTCGGAGGCGAAGACCAACGATCGATCCGACAACCGGTAGTAGAGAGGTTTGATCCCAACTCGATCACGTGCCAAAAGGAGCTTCTCTTTGCGGATGTCCCAGATAGCGAAAGCAAACATGCCACGCAGGCGCTGAACGCAAGACTCGCCATACTCCTCATAGAGGTGAACGATCACCTCGGTATCAGTATATGTCCTGAATCTGTGCCCACGCGTCTCTAAACCCGCACGCAATTCCTGGTAGTTATATATCTCGCCATTGAAGACAATCCAGACAGATTTGTCCTCGTTGGGAATAGGCTGGTGACCCATCGACAAGTCGATAATGGACAACCGACGGAATCCGAGCCCAACTGGACCTGAGATGAAGTAGCCCTCATCATCTGGCCCACGATGAGCGATGGAGTCTGCCATCGCCCGAATCAAGGACGGTGACACTGGTTCTTGTCGATCTGAATTGAGTTTTCCGCAGATCCCACACATTTTGGCCTCTTGATTGTTGCCGAGTTATTGGGAATTGGAATGAAGTGTGAGACTTCGTTTTCCCGCCGCCCATTTCAAAACGTCTATCCACTTCGACCAGGCATTGTGACGCCTGTCCACATCTACGATCCCATTTCCGAAGATCGATGCAGCCACTAGCATCGCGAGCCGCAAAACAGCAACACAAGCCAACGATACCTCATAGAGCCTTTGGTACACCGGGCCGCGCGTCTTTCTAAAGTAGCGCACCATAGCCTGGCACTGCATGATCGTCGCCCAATGACTGGCTTTCTTACGCGAGCTACCGCCACCGTGGTGGATAATTGCAGTCTCGCCTACATAGTAGTTCCTGTACCCTGCCTCTTTGACCCTAAAGTTCAGGTCCAAGTCTTCGGCATACATGAAGTACTCCTCGTTTAGCATTCCAACCTGATTGAACACTTCCCGACGCATAAGCATACATGCCCCAGGTATAACCTCGACTGTAGTTACCTTTGTATCGCTTGCGAATAGAGGTCCAAGCCTCCAAAGCGGGCAATTTGGCCAGTGGATCTGCAGAAACTCCATCTCCAATGCCTGATTTAGAATGCTAGGAACCCGTTTGATGGAGCTGACTTGGATTGAAAGATCAGTATTCAGTAGCTTACATCCAACAATTCCTGCATCCGGGAGAGCACGAATGTGCTTGAGAAGAATGCCAAGTGAGTTATCGACAAGTTGTGTATCTGGATTGAGCAGAAGAACGAATTCCCCCTGGGCATGGCGATACCCGAGATTGTTAGCAGCGGCAAAGCCAAGGTTCTTATCGCTCTTAAAAAGTACAATTTCCGGAAAGATCACCAATAGGCTATCTACTCCGCCTTCCGGCGAGCTATTGTCGACAACGATGATCTCGAAACTAACTCCGGTCGTGTTCTTGTAGATACTATCCAGACAATCACGAAGATAGTCGAGTGAATTCCAATTTACGAGGATTACTGACAAGTCCATTTTGCCCTGTTTCCGAATGCTTCCTGTTCGGCTAATGCTGCGTGCCTCTCAATGCCGATCTCAGGGGCGTAGCGGAGCCGCTCTTCCAGGCCCATTATTGGCGATTATTGGTAGCCCATCCAGCGCGCGCAGCCGGGACCGGAAGTCGAATTCTGCAGTCATCCTATTCCCTACTCCTATTTCCAAATAGACTGGCCACAGAAGATTCGAGCCAACTGCTGACGGCGCAAATAGCGGATGACATCCGGGTCGTCGACCCGCTCCAATTTCTCTGCCCGTGCACTTACATAACCGTATAGATGTGCAAGCGAGCCTAGGATATAAGGCTTCCGCGCTGTGCGTTTGAGTACCTTCAAAGCTACGAACAGCGGGTGATACCCCGTAACGTAATCAATTTTCCCGTCTTTCGTTAACCCGCCCCAACGCCCCCACGAACTTCCAGTGAAGCGGTGATGGATCATTTGGATGTCGGAGAAGCTCATGGTCTTCCATCCGAGCATGTTGGCCTTCACCTCATCGACTGTATCCGATCCTGGTCCTACCCAGAGCCCATCAAGAGCATCCCAGCAAGCGCGGCGGTACATCTTCACACCGCCACGAACATGAAAAGTTGGGTTCTTCTCCAATACCCGCCGTCCATTTTCGTAGTGATAGAGCATTCCACCGCCGATACCGAGAGACGGGTCCGAGTGAAACCTGCCGATGCACGATGCGAAGTAATCCGGCTCGAAGGAGAGATCGCCATCCAATTTGCACAGGAATTCCCAGTTTCCGAGTGAGAGTGCATTGTATCCAGCGTAGAACGCCTCTATGATTCCGGCGCCCCATTTTCGGTACCCCCGGTCCGACAGTTGAACCGAACGAATCCATGGATAGCAAGCAGCGGCATCGGCAATAATCTGCGCCGTACGGTCACGTGATCCGTCATCTACGATAATCCACTCCTGAGGCATGACCGTCTGACAAACCATGCTGTCAATGGTTCGTCGCAGGTGCTCCTCTTCATCACGGACCGGAGTCACAACTACATAAGATGTATTGGCGTTCATGGCTTTTCAACTGTAATGCAATTTGCGCCAAGCGGCGAAACTGAGAGAGAGCAGATGGGAATGCGATCCATCCTCTCCACAGCATTTGCACGCGCCGCCACGGGCTTGGAACGTGCTCTAGCTTCCGCAGTTGCCGCGCTATATCCCGCGATCATGGAGATTATCGCGAGATAGGCAAAACGGCTCTGATCGAAAAAGTTCACGCCAAAGAAAACTACTACATTGGCAAAGAGCGCGCAACCAAGTAGCCAGCTCACCCATTCACCGTGTCCTGTTCGCGCCTGGCATTTTCTGATGTTCCCAACCGCGCCGAACCCACGCGAGATGGTTGCAATAAAGAACACTAGGCCAATTATCCCACCCGCAAGTCCGGCATTTACGTATTGATTCTGCACGTCGAACATATCCAGGCCCCAGGACGCATTGTCATTTGTTCCAATGAACCACCATTGGCTGAAGTGGCGAATGAATTGATCAACCAGTTCGGCACGATGATAGCTCGACGATCCACCTGTCAAGTCGACTCGTGCAATGAGGAACCAGACAGGGGCCTTCATGACGATCTGTAGGCCTACCAGCGCGCCTACGAGAAGGAATCGCAGTTGACGCATTCTCTTGCGCAACGGCCATAGACATATTGCGCCGATTCCTCCGATGTACCCCAAGAGCGCTGTGCTGCCGTGCGAGGCGAAGACCATCGTGCTGGCGGCGATAAGACCTACCGACGCAATCACCTTTGATCGGCCTTCTTTCCAGAGCAGATAGAACAGAGGGATTAGAACCGCACCAAAACTACCAGCCATGAGCGAGTGTTCAAAGACTCCCTGCGCACGAATCGTCCCCATCCGAACTTCAGGTGTGTTAGGAAGCCCGCCAAGCATGCTGAAGATATTGAACATACTCTTCTGCTCAATACACATGCCCACTGCGACTGGAACCAGTAGAACGGCCATGATTTTGAGAAGTCTGTAGATATCCTGCTCATCCTGAATAATCCACCGAACCAGAATGTATCCGCCGAGCCAGTCCCATAAATAGCCTATCTGATAGATTAATGCCTGAGCTTCGCGAAATAGCAGAATTGGTGCAATAACTTGCGCCAAGGTACAGGCCACAAACGCGCGATCGATTTCGCGAGTATCACGGGTACGGCCCCCAGAGATTCCCGGATCCGCCTTGGCGCGTATGATGCCAGCAAGGATGATCAAGCGAAGCACGAAGAAATGAAGACCTGCAATGCAGAACTGCTGCGATGAAGGAACGAGCAAAACTATCCAAAGCATGGGCAACGCTGAATATTTACGCGGCAAACAGACGATGCAGATCAGGCCTGCGATCAAGAATAGCGCGACCAGCGGATGAATGAGCGACTGCGCTGCCCCACCGCCATATCTGTAGTTTTCTGGGGGCATTATCGGGTCGCCTGTTTACGGAGTTAGTTGCGATTCATTTCGCGTCACGACGCCGCATCGTCTCACGGCCAACTCGCTTTGCGCACACTGGAGCATGCATCAATGGCCACTTCAGGAATCGTAGGCAATCAGCATGTTTCCGCAGTTCTGCAAGCCCAATCGCGAGACACGTGATTCTGACCGGTCAATTCGTGATTGGCCTACTCCAATACATTTTGGCACTATGGCTAACTATCTCAAAACGACATGTTCTCAGACACAATGAGTGAAGTTTCTTGATATCTTCTCGACAAACGATCTTCTTCTGCGATCTCGCGCATATGGACCTCGATTACAAGACAACCGTCGAGGCGCGAAAAGCCTCCTCATCGTGGCGCATGACTGGAGACAATGCCTTTCGACCTACCACAACAAACTCGTCTCCCAGAATGGAATCAAAGAGCCCCAATGTCCAGCGTGAGGCTTTCTGTTTCCTCTCTGGGACAACGGGAGCTATCCTGATTTCATCAATTCCTACATAAGACAACAACTGTCGAAACTTATCGACACGGATATCGTTTGTACCTGATTGCTCGTATTCTCCAATAGAGACGAACTCTTCGCCGCCGCGAAGCCTACCAATGATACTCCGCAACTTATGTAGATTTGGGCTGACGATGACACAAGTTCCACCCGGAACAAGCATTGCACAAAACTCTGAGAGCATTCTCATAGGATCGCGTGCCAGATGGAGGACATTGGAGAACAAAACACACTCGAAGCTGCAGTTCGAAAGCTGACGGAAGAGACGTTCCGGTTCACCCCAGAGTGTCTTTACTCCGGAACTCTGTGCACAGGAAGCAATTATTGGGTCAAGACAGAGAGCGGTCACCTGTGATCCTCGGCCTGCCAGGAAGCGCTCAGTCTCTCCGGAGCCGCAACCGACAGAGAGGACACTCTTGGTTGCCTTGGGTATCTTGTCCACAACAGCGATCTGGGCAGGCTCGTAATGATCCTTTGAATACCACGCATCACGCAACCTTGTCTCGACGGGAATCAAGGGCTGCTGCATAGCATCATTAGGGCTAAGATTTAGCATTGCGTGAATCTGTATCTCAAACATATGCTCGGGAATTCCGAAGCGCGTATCAACATATTTGTCGGGAAGATGGTGTAACAGAAACTCGTGGAGATGTGAAATGCATACGAGCTTTCGGAAACCGCATTGCGTATAGGGATCGGTAGCGGCAGTGCACGCCAGATCGTATTTGCCACGGTGCGGCCCAACCAGGTAACCTCCCGATTCTATTGCCCGTTGCAGCTGTTCGCGGGTGAGGATGTAGAAAGCGGAATGCTCATTGGTAAAAAAGGCGAAGAGGTGATCACTGCGACGAACAACCGATGTGGGATCCCAATGGAAGTGGCCATGTACGTCGCAATAGCGTTTTGTGCCATCCAGACATTGCTCGTAGCGGAGAAAACCCGCAATCTCGTCTGGATGCAGCATCTTCGAGACACGAAGAAATGCTTCAATGCTCTCTTGCGTCGCTAAAGTATCGTCTTCCGAGTAGATAAAGAGATCATACTGATTAGCGCGCTCGACCAGAATGCGCTTGTGCGCAAAAGGGAGAGACCAGGGATCCTTTGAGGGCATGCCGACTACAAGTTCAACACTATCTGGGACAGGCTTCTTGATATTGCTGCAAACTACAATATCGACTACATAGGGCATCGATTTGTATTCATCGATGAGTCGGTGAAGATAGCGATCACTCGCAATGCCATAGCTTGCGATGACAACAAGCAGCTTTGTGAACCTCGATTCGGGATGCTTTGCGCTTCCTTGGGAGAGTACCATGTTAGGTCCAGATTCCTGATCGCTTAAAGAGTATTGAGCGGGAGCTTTGCGGGCTGCATGGGCACAGGCACTGTGCTTGCGAGACTCCACTTGGCAAGAGTTCGGACGAACTTGGTGTTTCGTTCAAACATCAAGTACATTATCCAAGCTAAAAACGCGCACATTGCTACAGCACTTCCAAACCAAACGAAAGACATCGTATTAACGCAAGTAATGCGCTGCCATTTACGGAGATCGAAGATCCGCAAGATCGGATAATGCACGAGATAGAGTGTGTACGAGAACGATGCCAACCGAGGACCGAATGCACTGAGCTTTGTCGGCGCGAGCGAGGCCAGGTAGACACAAAGCACTCCAGTACCAACCGCAAGCAGAAGGTCACAACCTGCCATAACATCCGTAGACTCTTGCGCAAGAGCCATGGGGCCGTGCTCTGTGAGTTTTTTCCCAGCTATTGCCAGAAAGGACAGGGCGATCGAAAAGGTAAACCCAAGAGCCGGCCTGGCGCGCAGCGGCCTCAGATAAAACAAAGCTCCGAATATCCAACATACAAGATAGTAGACTGCAAGGCGGGAAAACACCAGTCCGCTTAGCGCGCATAGAAGCAGCCCTATAAGATCAGAGGACTTCCGCGATGCAAGTCGCCCAACGGCGTACGTAAGAGTGTAGAACCAAATCTCATACGCCAGACTCCATAGGGGGACATTATTCGCAAGGGGAGGCACGGCTACATTCTGCAGGCCAAGGAGATTTCCAATCCATATTTGCAGGCTATAACGCCGGCCCAATGCAAAGTACTCAATTAGTACTGACAGAGCGAGCGCAGGGACAAGTGGCACCCAAATCCGTGTAATGCGGTCAATCGCATAGCCTTGAGGGCTGAATGTGCCACGCAGCATCCGGTCAATAGCTTTTCCGCCAACGAGATAACCCGACAAGACGAAGAATACGATAACTGCTTCATGTCCCAGATCAGTCAGGGAGAAGAATGTCGCCGCCACGATTCCATGATTGACTGGGGCCAGAGAACTATAAGAGGCAAACAGAAAGTATCGGGCATGGCAGGCCACAACAGCTAACGCTGCAAGAAAGCGCAATAAATCAAGCCATTCGTAGTGGCCTATGGCCGGCGATTTTCCACTCATGCGACACTCTGCGTATTATTCATGCTCAAAGGGTTATCAGCATGCCGATCCATGCGCCGAATCGGCGATGAGCGAACGAATGTGCGCTTGATTTTTCCAAGTGGCCGTACGGGCAGCCGGTATCAATGAGACACAATAGGCAGAATTCTTGCGGATATGCTACCCTTTGCCTTTGGGCTCGCTAGGGCACGCAATTGAATGTTGGAGGCGTTTTATCTAGAGATCCGTGGTGTCGAAGTGCTGCCTTCGCATTCGAATGATCCGCAGAAATCATCTTGGTTCGGCACAACGTCCCGACCACTGCTGCTGCGGCTCATCGGGGCCGGATCTATTCTCTCTCAGCACTGCGCGAACAAGTTCAGGCGACCTGCAAGATAAGACTCTAATTGAAATGAGCACGTGAGTTATCCGTGCAACTAAGTTCCCCGCCGGGGACTGCATCCCTGGTTATTGCGTTCGAAGATGTTGATTCTCCATATCCGCGCGCTATCTTGGAGGTCGATCCGGATCATGGTTGAGCGCACTCTGCAAGGTGCGCTCAAGCCGACCCCCGCACGCGGTCAGAGTGGAGATTTAGTTCCATTCAAGTTCGTTGGAGGAGCTGGAGGCTGGGAGCCGCTGTCTGAAGAGAATTGATAAGCGCCGGCTTGCCATCCACCGGTTGCGGGACGCGGGTTTCCATTGATGTCGTAGCAGAGATTGGCTAGCGACACTCCCCCGACGCTCGTCGAGCAGAGGCTGGTAAGATTCACCGAATTTCCGCTGCTGGCATAGGCAACCGTTGGGCTAGACGCGCTGATGGGAGCAAAGTTGTTAGCTTGTGTGTACCCGGCCGAAGATGCCGCCGTCGGGCTCTGAATGACGGCTGTATTGTCCAACTGCGCGGACAAGGATGCTCCGGCGATCCCGTTCCATGTTCCGCACCCGCCGGATTCAATCCAGTGCCCCGCAGCCTGTGACGATACGCAGTAATTGTTCTGCACAGTTACAGGAACAGTCATGGAGCAACTAGCTCCGAACCACTGCCCCGAATTGATGCAGAAAGTATTGCCGACGTTTGCGTACATAGTGTTGTTGTAGGAGGCAAGGATAGGAGTGGGGGCTGTGTTGCCAGAACTCGGCGCAAATTCGGAGGACCAGCCCATCGGTGGCGTACTAGTACCCGCTCCGTCGGTTCCTATTCCAAAGATGACGTTATTGAACAGAATCTCCACATTGCCAGCCGCATACCCGTTCATTGATTCGGTATAGAACGCAGCGGCTCCGGGGTAGAAGTCACGGAGTATATTGTTGTAACTAACAGTACCGCCTTGGAGGTAGAAGCAATCCGCGTGTTGGGTGTTAGCGTCAGAGAGGATGCCCCACATCTTGTTTCCGGCTACAAGATACCCGCTTGCCGCGTCGGCCTCAGTATAGAGTCCGCCGCGCCAGCTTGTGATGACGTTGTTGGTTGCGTACTGAAAGTTGTAAATTGCCGTGTTCTGTACGCAGTGCCCGCTGTTGCCGTTTCCGGCAATGCATCCGCCGCTGATTTCCTTCTCGTAGTTGTTCAGGACGTTGTTGGTGAAATATGTATAACTTCCCGCGCCGCCGCCCTGCACCGCGGCGGTCTGGGCTGCGTTCAGCGCCCCAACAAGATACGTGCCATTCACAGCGCCGTTGGCTCCGAAGTTGTGAATATACAAATTACGGAACTCCATGTTATTGCCCCATCCGCCAAGAATCGTCGGAGAACCGCCAGAGTAGGAGCCGATGTACCAGTTATAGTTCTTGATTTCGAGATGATCCATCGTTCCGTACTGTGAATTGTAAGTGATCATGGGCGCGATGCCGGTCGAGGATCCGAACACGGTTCCGTTGCCGTCAATGATGGGGCTCAAGATATCCGCATAGGCAGTAGGCAACACTGTGCACGTGCCCGCCTTGACAGTAAAGGTCACAGAAGGATTCGAGGTGTATCCTGAACCGCCTTTCGCAACGGTAACGAACGACAGATCGCCGGCAGCATAAGTATCCGTCTCGATATTCGCCGTAGCCGCTGCTCCCGATCCGCCTCCCCCCGAGAGGCTCACCGTCAACGCGACATTCGAAGTACAAGAGCCCGGGTCTGTGACACGCACACTGTTGACCACGCCAGCGTTCCAAGCAGGGTCATAGCCGATGTAGAGGCCGGGGTATCCCTTTGCGTTCTTGGTCGTTGTGCCGCCGCCGGTCACATTCCACGGGATGCAGGCTGCGGGCCAGGTCACGCCGCCTTTCAGAAGGATCTGGTCGGTATTCGCAATCGAATGCGAGGCCGCCGCTGCTGTGGCGCACGCCATGCCCGGAGCCGCCTTCCACGGAGAGGTCTTCGAGGTGCCGGGATTCGAGTCGCTGCCGCTCACGTAGTCAACGTAGTAGGCAGTTCCGCCTGTCTTTGCACCGTTTCCCGTGCCTGTGTAGGTCGGCTGGTATCCATTGTTCGTCTGGCAGAAGGAATCGACGCCCCCAGTCAAAAGAAGGCAAATCGACAAGAAGAGTATCCGGTTTCGCATATAGAATACGATAACCCTAAAGTAACCGAGATGCAAGCGTATCGGTAATCTTGTTTTATTTTTTTCTTTCAGTTCTTTTCTGCTCACTTGTTGGGCGCAGCATCGCAACCAGCAACCAGTGAGCCTCTTGCAAAATCCCCCAACCGGCAGGTGGAAAAGGGGATTTTCTCCTCTGGCCCGGCATTTTGATCGTTGACCAGCGGGTTTGAACCGAGTCTTTGGCAAGAA
>Ga0255354_1000176_pt1 | contig 39898 bp, 34 predicted proteins | sample HBST50metaG_FD_189942 | JGI IMG/M metagenome (GOLD analysis project Ga0255354, IMG submission 189942) | Peat soil microbial communities from Stordalen Mire, Sweden - H.B.S.T50 | ecosystem: Environmental > Terrestrial > Soil > Wetlands > Peat | place: Sweden: Norrbotten County, Stordalen Mire...
CGGCGGCTCAGCGAAAGAAGCCTGGAAGGCCTCGCCCCAGAGACCCCAGATCGGCGCCGAGGTCAGCACAAAAACCCGCCGCGGCAGCTTGCCATGAACCCGCTCGATGCGCCGGGCGAGCGTCTCCACCAGCCCGCTGCCAGCTACTACGTCGTATTTAGCCGAAGGTGTCTCTACTCGTATCGTTTGCACAGTACTCTAATCCTAAATGCACCGCTCGTCGACAGAGGGCACGAACCTTGGATTTCAAAATCGAGATTTGAGATTCTGCGTTTCAGCTTGCGATTCGCATCTCTTCCCGCAAGACGCGCCGCAGCGTCTCTTCCAGCTTCGGCGCTTTGCCTTCCAAATGCTGACGCAGAGCTTCGTTAATCAGCGTCTGGTAACCTGTCGCTCCGCCCGACGCCTCGGCCTCTTTCAGAAAGTGATCCACGACATCTTCGTCCAATCGAATTGTGATGCGCGTCTTACCGCGCGACTCCGGCTCTGGTGCGGCAATCCGACCCCGCGTTCCCCGGCTGAAATCGTATCTCTGCTTCATCTGGATTCCTCGTATTGACTGCGCTCGTGCGCCTCCGCCAGTCGTGCGGAGATGATGCGGATATTTCTATCGCGATAGCTGTAAACCACCACCAGAATCCGTCCCTTCACGCCCATACCCATCGACACAAACCGCTGCTCGTTCGGGTCCGACTCGTCGTCCGCAATCGTAATCGCGAAATCGTCTTCGAAGACCGGCTCTGCCTCTGAAAAGCGAACACCATGCTTCTCAAAATTTGACTCCGCCTTTCGGGAGTCCCACTCGAAGCCCATACTATCTCCATTATATGCACAATTTGTACATACTTAACAAATATCTTGATGCCTCTTGATGCCGATCACCGGCCCGTTCTTCACCCCATCCAAAACAGCGGAACAAGTCCCAACACGGCCAGAGCCAGCAGCATCGCCAGGCTCTGGATGCCGGTTTTGCGGCCGGCGAGGCTGAAGGAGTAAATCCCTTTGACGAAATTGTTGCTGGAGGCAGCGATGATTACTGCGACAGCAGCGACATTCAGTGAGGTCATCGCCGTGCCGGCTGCCTGGGTCATTCCCATGATGAACGGGTCCACATCGCTAAGTCCCATGAGAACGGCCAGCGTATTCACGCCGGTTCTTCCCAGATAAGTGACGGCTAACTGGGTGGCGACCAGCATGGCCAGAAACAATCCGGCAAAGAAAAAAGCCGTCATCAGTTCCAACGGATTCTTGGGGTCAGCTTCCCGCTGAATATCCTGGGCGTTCTTATCCGCAAGGTGCGTCCAGAGCCAGCCGAAGCCGACAGCCAGGCCGGCCAGCACAAGAAAGGGTATGTAAAGCAGGAGCATCAATTGCCGGTTGAAGAGCGACAGTAGGATGACCAGGCGTAGGTACATGACGCCTGAGGCGATCAGGATGCCGCCGGCAAACAGATGCGGGCGCTGTTCGCGCGCAGCCCGGCGCGCCATCACGACGGTGGTGACCGTGGAGGAATAAGCGCCACCCAGCAGCGCCGCGAGTACGATTCCACCCTGCCCCTTGGTCACCTTCTGCAAAACGTAACTGAGATAGGAGATGGTGCTGATGGCCACCACCACTAGCCACGTCTTGAAAGGATTGATATGAAACTGGCTGTATTCCTGATTGGGCAGGATGGGAAGAATAACTGCGCTCAGGAAGAGAAACTTGGCGAAGGTAAGAATTTCGTTTGGAGCGATGCGTGAAGCCAGTTTCTCCAGCGCGGCTTTCAGATCGAGCAGCAACAGGCTGGCAACACCCAATGCGGTCGCGATCCATAAGTGTCCGTAGCAAACCAGCGCACCGACCAGAAAGGTCGCCAGGCCCGACATCTCGGTGGTAACTCCGGCAGTCTCGCAGGTGGAAATCTTATGCCAGTAAGAGACCAGCAGAAAAGCGGCGACGACCAGAAAGCCGATGGCAAGGGAGAGCATCTGCGGGCCTGAGATGAGGGCGGCGGAATAGCCAATCAGGCCAATCAGCGGGAAGGTGCGCACCCCTCCGAATGTGTAAGACCCTCCTCCAGCCTTGCGTTCCTCTCGTTCCAGCCCTACGAGGAATGACAAGAAGAGAACCAGAACGATTTGCACAGCCTCTGGCGGTAGCTGCTCGTAGATCTCCATTCGAATCGAACCTCTGAATGCAATCTGCTAGACAGCTTACACTGTGTTGTGGCTGAGTGATTCGCGATTCTCTCAAAAAGCTCTCCGGCAAATGCAAAGCGGCGGAGCTATCAAGCCCCGCCGCCTCGTGTGCAATCAACCGCTTGGTTGCGCGGCTACTGGTTACCGATGGTCGCCGCCAGGATGTCCGCTACCGCCGTGAGGTGCTCCACCGCCGTGTGCTTCGCCACCGTGCGGTGCTCCACCGCCGTGAGGTGCGCCACCACCATGCGGTCCACCACCGCCAGGTCCGCCATGCGCTTCACCACCGTGAGGTCCGCCACCGCCTTGCGGCCCACCATGGGCTTCTCCGCCACGTGGTCCACCATAGCCGTGTGGTCCGCCTGGTCCGCCAGGTCCGCCGTGACCACGATCATCATAGCCGTGAGCAAAATGACCGTGCTCTGCCTCCCAGCCGCCGCGTCCGTGATAGCGGCCTCCGCCCTCACCATGGAAGCGGCGGTAGCCCCAGCCGTGGGCATAGCCCCAGCCGGCCCATGGGCCTACGCCGAGAAAGACGCCATCGTAGAAATACCCAGGTCCGTAAAACCCATAGGGCGCGCAAGCATACGGCGGATATTCGTAATAGCCCCACTGACAGACGGGTGGGACGCCGATTTCGATGGCGATTTGCGCTTTCGCGGCCGGCACAATAACCAAGCCCGTGAGCATTACTGCCGCTCCGAGTAGAGTTTTGAGTCCTCGCATAAATGACCCCTCCTGAGGTATCTGCGGTTGCATATGTAGAGTGCTTCATTCTGCTGCCGTTTTGGATACCGCGGCAGCAGCATTTGCCGTAAGGTTTTTTGATACCGCTCTTAAAACTCCTTCACGACACCGGGGTTGCAGTCAAACCTTTATGAATCGATTTGACTCTAGCAGCAAGGCTCAATCAACGGCAAATCAGGTACTTGCGAACTGCCAGCTTGTTCCGCTCCTGAGTGGTTATACACGGGATTGCGGAAAGAGTTGCGGAACGGCAGGAAATAACGGTCTCTTGGCGCTCAGTGGTAGCCTGAACCTAAATGAAAGCATCGTATCAAGTGGATTTTCTAGTGATGGGCGCGGGCGTGGCAGGACTGCGCGCAGCGGTTGAGTTAGCGCGCCACGGTGAGGTTCTGGTGGTTACCAAGGAGTCAGTGGCCGAGTCCAACACGCACTATGCGCAAGGTGGCATCGCTGTGGCCATGGAGGGCGACCAGGACATTGCATTGCATCTGGAAGACACGGTGAACGCCGGCGATGGGCTGGTCTATCGTCCCGCGGCGGAGGCGCTGGTGGCCGAGGGGCCGGTGCGCGTGGCGGAGCTGATCGAGTGGGGCGCGAATTTTGACCGGGCGGGTGGCGATAAGGCCGGCGAGCTGCTGCGCACCCGCGAGGGCGCACACTCCCTGGCCCGCATACTGCACGCGAATGGCGACGCGACCGGAGCCGAAATCAGCCGCTCGCTGGCGGCTTTTGCATTGGTGCACAAACGCATCCGCTTTGCCGAGTGGACTACGGTCACCGGCCTGGTTGTCGACGGCGGCTGCGTTATTGGGGCTGACCTGCTGGACCGCGAGAACCACACGAAGCGCGTCAGCACCCGCTCCGTGCTCATTGCCGCCGGTGGCGCAGGCCAAGTCTACTCCGACACTACCAATCCCGCCGTGGCCACCGGCGACGGCATCGCCCTCGCCGCACAAGCCGGCGCAGCGCTGGCCGATATGGAGTTCTATCAATTCCATCCCACTGCATTTTCGCTTGCCGGAGCGCCGCGTTTTTTGCTCTCCGAGGCTCTGCGCGGCGAGGGCGCAATCCTGCGGAACGATCGCGGCGAACGCTTTATGGAGCGCTATCACACGCTGTTGGAACTCGCTCCTCGCGACGTGGTGGCGCGCGCGATCACACGCGAAGGCATGGGTTCCGCTCCGGGTGAATTCCGCGTGGTGCATCTGGACATGCGGCACGTGAAGAGCATTGATCTGCACAAGCGCTTTCCGGGCATCAGCGCTTTCCTGGCAAAGTACGGCCTCGACCTGGGCCGCGATCTGATTCCCGTGCGCCCGGCGGCGCATTACCTCATGGGCGGCATCCGCACCGACTTGGCCGGCCGCACTACTTTACCCGGCCTCTACGCAGCGGGAGAAGCAGCCTGCACCGGCGTTCACGGTGCAAACAGGCTGGCATCGAATTCGCTGCTTGAAGGGCTCGTCTTCGGCGCGCGTGCGGCGCAATCGATGCTCGATGATTGCTTGCCGCAGGGACAGAATGCCGAGGCGTTTTTGCCGCATCCTGCGTCGTTAACCGGGGAAGAAGAGGCTCGATTGGAGAAGGTCATCGCCAGACTGCAAGCCTCCATGTGGGCCTACGCCGGTTTGCTGCGCGAAGAGTCCACGCTGCAACAAGGCTTTGCCGCGCAGGAGGCATGCGCTGCGGATCTGGCGCGGCTCGGACAGGGTAAGCAAAGCCGGCGGCTTGCCGAGGCTCATGCAATGAGCCGCGTAGCTCACGCCATTCTGGCGTCGGCGATGGCTCGCACAGAGAGCCGCGGCGCTCATTTCCGCAATGACTTTCCAAAGCGCGACGACGAAAACTTCCGCAAGCACTCGGTGGTTGGGAGCAATGGAAATGTAGTTTTCGAGGAGTGGTAAAGGGAGATTGCTCAAAATCGTCTTGGGCCGTGAAGATGCGCATCAAGTTTGAGAGCGGATTTTTCTTCACTCATTGCTGCATTCCTTCCTCAGCCGGCAGAATGCCCATCTCTTGGTAGATGGGCCGAATCTGACGCCGCAGCGCCGGCAGCCGCGTGGCAAACCATGCCGCGCCCAGCAGAACCACTGCGCCGTTCAGAATTACTGTCCACGGCGCGCCAAACTTGTGCGCCATGGTCCCGGCCAGCAGGCTGCCAAACGGCGCCATGCCCATGAAGGCCATCGTATAGTAACTCATCACGCGGCCGCGCTTTTCGTCGGTGACGATGGTCTGGATGACGGTGTTGCTGGCGGCCATGCCCTGCATCATGCCCATGCCTGCGATGAATACCATCACCATGGAGAGCCAGAAGAAGCGCGAGAGCCCGAAGCCGATCAACCCCAGGCCGAAGACGGCCGCTGCAATGGGAATCATTCTTACCAGCCCGCGCACGTTCCTGCGCGCTGCGAGAGAAAGCGCCGAGATCAACGCGCCAAACCCCATCGATCCCATCAGGAATCCCAGCGTATGCGGGCCGCCGTGCAGCACCCGCGCAGCAAAGATGGGCATGAGTACCAAAAACGGCATTCCCATCAAGCTCACCGCAGCAAAGAGCATCAGGATGGTGCGGATAGGCAGAAACTCCGAAACATAAGTCCAGCCGGCGGCCAACTCGGTAAGCATTGAGGTGGTCTTACGCTCGATCACATCTGTATGAACGTGCATCATGAGCAGCGAGGCGATAACGGCGGTGTAGCTGATGCCGTCGATAAGGAAGCACCATCCCTCGCTGGAGACCGCGATCAACATTCCGGCCAGCGACGGGCCGATGAGCCGCGCCATGTTCACCATCGACGAGTTAATGGCGATGGCGTTCTGCAGGTCGCGCTTGTCGTCCACCATCTTGATCATGAAGGACTGGCGGCCCGGCATATCGAATGCGTTGATGCAGCCTTGCATCACGCTGAGCACAAGGAGCAGCGGAATCGTGATCTGGCCGGTAAGCGTTAGCGCGCCAAGCGTCAGCGACTGGACCATGGATAGAGCCTGAGTCCATACCAGCACCTGCCGGCGATCGAGACGGTCAACCCATACGCCGGCAAAGGGAGCCAGCAGAAAGGTGGGAATCTGCCCGGCAAAGCTGACCGTGCCCAGCAAGAGGGCCGAGCCGGTAAGCCGGTAAACCAGCCAGCCGGTGGCCACGCGCGTCATCCACGTGCCGATGAGCGATATGGTTTGGCCGCCAAAAAACAGCCGGAAGTTGCGATGGCGCAGCGCCCTCCAGGCATGAGAGACGCCGGAGGTTACGCCCAACTGCACCTCGGCGGCAGCCTCGGCCGTGTCCACCCGCCCTGCTGGTTCCGTATCGCTCAAAAACTGCTTCCTCATTGGCAGTTTATCGTGGCGGGCTTTTCGGGGCGATTGCATGGCGTGCTGTTCCGTGAATTTCTGAAACTGAATCGGCTTCCCAGGAAAAGCCGGAGGAAGCTTCGCTGTTCTTTCCGTTGCGGCAAGACTTGCACCAGCCAAGGGGAAATCACGCTACTATCGTGATGGAGAGCGTGGACGGACTGAAAGCGATCATGGCGAAGAACAAAATTCCGACATGCGCCGAGTGCGAAGCAATTCTTGCCAGCTACTCCGTTGAGCCAAGTATTGTTCGACACTCGCGTCTGGTGGCCGAGATGGCGCAACGAATTGCCAGTGCCTTGGCGCGCAGCGGTGTTGCACTCAATGAGGATTTGGTGCTGGCTGGGGCGCTGCTGCATGATCTCGCCAAAGGCCAGCCGGAGCACGCCGGCATGGGCGCGGCAATTTTGAGATCGATGGATTTCCCGCAGGTTGCAACAGTTGTTTGCTCGCACACAGATCTGGAATTCGGTGGCCGCCTCGACGAATGCGCGGTCGTCTATCTCGCCGACAAATTGACGAGCGGCGAGCACCTAGTCACAATTGACCAAAAATTTGAGGCCGCTCTCCGGCGATCCAGCGATGACCCGGCTGCGCTCGACGCAGTTCAAAGACGCATGGCCACGGCAAAGGCAGTGGCACTGGCCGTGGAGGCGCGAGTCGGAGCGGCTCTCGCCAGCGTCGTAAATGAAAACTCCGGCACGCTTGTCAAAGCTGATGCTTCGCTTTCTGGTGAATCTGGGAGGTGACGATGAGCAAACGCGAACGGATGGACGCGATTCCTCATCCCTCAAGAAGCAGCAACCGCTTTGCAAAAATCCCGCCTCAGGCAAAAAGACGCACCGAAGGCGGGATGCCTGCGATTCAACAACCATGAAATTGCTTTAGACCTTGATGGTCTCATCGCCCTTGTGCCAGCCGCAGGGAGTGAGTCCGCCGTTTTGCAGTGCGTCCAGGACGCGCAAAACCTCCTTCGGATCGCGGCCCACAGACAAATCGGTGACGTAGACGAAGCGGATCACATTCTCCGGATCGACGATGAAAGTGGCACGCTGACAGACGCCCGCTTTCAGGTCCAGGATGCCCAACTGCTCAGAGAGGTCGCGCTTGATGTCGGAGAGCATGGGGAAGGGCAGGTTTTTCAGGGAAGGTTGTTCATTGCGCCAGGCGAGGTGAACGTACTCAGAATCGATGCTGGTGCCGAGAAGCTGCGCGTCGCGGCTGACGAACTCCGGGTTCAGTTCGCCGAAGGCGGCAATCTCAGTAGGACAGACAAAAGTGAAATCCTTGGGCCAGAAGAAGTAGACCTTCCACTTGCCGGCAAAACTCTGATCGGTGAGGGTTTTGAAGGCATTCTTGAGATCGAGATTGACCACGGCGGTCAGTTCAAAGGCAGGAAATTTTTCTCCAATTGTTAGCATGAATGACTCCTTATTGGTTAATGGGAAAGTGAGTGGGTTGACTGTAAGAGTCGGACACGCAAGCCACGGTCCGCGACAGAGGAAACAAATGAGGCCGTTTGCCGCTTATGTGAGCGGGCAAATAAATCCAAAAAACCGTTCACAGGCCTTTTTGTTAGATGCCTGCGAGCGGCACGCGATTCCAGACTGTAATGGTCCACTTTCAATAGAATACCGCAAAGCGGGAAGGTCTGCCTTACGGCCTCGGAAGGAACCAACAATTGCGCTGGGCGCAAAGAGCCGAATTGCGTGGCCCGGTCCATTTGTGTCTTGCCGCCGAGCGTACAGAAGTGGAAGCGAGCCTGCACGCCGCTGCCCGGAATGCGGAGGCTCTTAAGGCTTGAGCTTCAGTTGGGGCGGTTGCCGGAGGTGGAACGGCGGTGAAAGCGTTCATCGACCGGTTGGCGATCTTTGAATCCGGAGTCGGTTGTGTGCCAGTGCTCAATGACCGGCTCGCCCATGCGCCAGCAGAGCAGGACCACCTGGTCGTCGAGGCGATAAGGAAAATCGAGCAGGCCGGTTTCGAGGTCCTTCACCTGCACGCCGATGGAATCGATTTCCGCAATGCTCTCGCGAACGCGCTGCAAGTGGGCATCCATCTGGGCGCGCATACCAGCCACCTTGCTCGCGTCCACTCTCATGCCGCCGGAAAGATAGATGCGGCGAGCTATCTCCGAGAGGCCGGACTCGATCTCTTCTGCCGATTGCTTGCCTTCAATGGCGCGCTTTAGCAGCGACTCCAGCACCGGGAGCAGAGACTGCGCTTCTTCGAGAGTGAAAGTCCTCATGAGGACAGTTTACCGCGAACAGTGGTCAGTGAACAGTGGACAGTGGAGAGTGGACAAATGAATCGTGAGTCTCTTCAGGTCAAGTTAGGTCAAGTCAAACAATTATTTCAGCGAGCCAGATCTGTTCACTATCTCGACAGAAACTGTTCACTGTTCGCTGTTCACTGCCTTTACCCCGCTTCCATCATGCGGTCGAGCCCAACTTTGGCCCAGCGCTTGACGCTCGGACGGACCTGGATGCGGTTGACGACGCGGCCCTCAACCAGATTCTCCAGAACCCATGCCAGATGCTGAGGGCTGATGCGGTACATAGTGGTGCAGAGGCAGCCGGTATCGTCGAGAGTGATGACCTTCTTGCCCTCGGCGGCGAAGCGGCGGGCCATCCGGTTGACCAGGTGAATCTCAGTGCCGACAGCAAACATCGCGCCTGCGGGAGCCTGTTCGATCAACGCGATCAGCCGTTCCGTGGAGCCGAGGGCATCGGCCTTCTGGCAGACTTCCCAGCGGCATTCGGGATGGACGATAACCTGGATTCCGGGATACTTTGCCCGGACATCATCGACATGGCTGGGCAGAAAGCGCTGATGGACGGCGCAATGGCCTTTCCAGAGAAGAATGCGGCTGGCGTCGAGGCTGTGCCGGGTCAGGCCGCCCCGGCTTGGACCAATCTGAATGGCCCATGGATCCCACACCACCATCTCTTCGAGTGGAATGCCCATGGCATAGCCGGTGTTGCGGCCCAGATGCTGGTCGGGCAAAAAGAGGATTCGCTTATTGCGCGCGAAGGCCCACTCGAAGGCGGCGCGCGCGTTGGACGAAGTGCAGACCAGACCGCCGTGTTCCCCGCAGAATGCTTTGATGGCCGCGGTCGAGTTGATGTAGGTGAGCGGAATGATCTCATCAGTCAGACCAAGGCGATCAAGCGCTTCCCAGCAAGCCTCAACCTGAGAGATTTCCGCCATATCGGCCATGGAACAACCGGCGTTCAGGTCGGGCAGAATGACCTGTTGCCCCTCGCGGCCCAGCACGTCGGCGCTCTCGGCCATGAAGTGCACGCCGCAGAAAACAATGTATTTCGCATCGGTCTCGGCAGCCACTTTGCACAGCTTGTAGCTATCGCCGGTCGCGTCGGCAAAGCGAATCACTTCGTCGCGCTGGTAGTGGTGGCCGAGCAGGAGGATTGTCGAGCCGAGTCTGGCGCGAGCTTTTGCAATGCGCTCGTCCATCGTGTGGTCGGGGAGCGCGAGGTAGTTTTCAAGGCTGCAACTGCTGCCAGCCTCCGGCGAGGCCGCCGTTAGATCGTCAAGAACCAGATTCACCTTATTCCGCCTTCAGTCCAACTCGCTCCTCTCGGAGCAGCGGACGGGGATGTTGAAAGCAATTCCAGCTTGCAGTAGATGCACTGGCATTGCCGAAGACCTGCCGGCACTTGCGCCGACCGCTTCAGAAAAGCCCCCATCTACGGGGATGTTGCAAGCCTTACTTCTAGTTAGACGCGGTTCAAAGCCATAGGATTCCAGAACCCGATCCGGCAAAGGCCGCTTCCACTAGGTGTGATTTTAACAAAAGCTTGACAGAGTATTCAAATAACGCGCGTTGGAAACCCGGCTTCACAGCCTTATCGCCAAGAACGCGAAAAGTGTGGGCTGCACCTATCTCATTCTTTCGGCAATCAATGCGGCGGGGCAGTTCCGCTTCACAAAGCTAGCGGGTTCGTGACTTGCCGTTTGTGATGGCTGGATGGCGGAAGGTATCATAAGCCTTCATGGGAATGACGCCGCCAATTGAAGTTGCCAACCTGGGGATGTGGGATTCGCTGATCCTGATGGTGATGGCGCTGGTCGTCTTCGGGCCGCGGCGGCTGCCGGAGATTGGCCGCCAGATTGGCAAGCTGATGTATGAAGTCCGCAAGGCCTCCAACGACTTCAAGTTCCAGATGGAAGAGGAGTTGCGCAGCGCTGAGGATGCTGACCGGCGGAAGAGAGACGAGGAGAGGCAGCGTGCGCTGGCGGTTCCGGCGCAGACTGCGGGAACAATCGAGGCTGTCACACAAGTCCCGGAAGCGTCTGTTACGCCATCCGCCGCCAACGAAAGTCCTTACCCAAATGAAGCCGTTTATCCTCCCGTAGTCGCAGCCGCGCCGGAAGCCCCGGCGGAGGAGACATATCCCCGTATTCTGCCGCCCTCAACAGGTGAGCCCGTGCCGGCGGCGAAGCCGGAGAGTCCGGCGACGCAGGTTCCGTCTGGTCCTGCCGTCGTAGAAGAAGCCAGCGCGACGGCAAACGTCGAAAAGCCCAAGCGCAAACCGCGCGCCCGAGCGAAAAAAGCTACCGAAGAGCCGGAGATTTCCAATGGTTGATCCCGCGGAGGCAATCGGCAAGGCGCGGGCCGCTGTGAGCCAGCGCGCGGAACTGCCCGGCATGAGCCTGATGGAACACCTGGACGAACTGCGCAAGCGCATCGTCCGCTCATTCATCTTTCTCGTCCTCGGCTGTGCCGTGGCCGGAATCTTCTATAAGCAGCTTGTGGGTTTCATCCAGGCGCCGCTCAACCGCATCGGTAAGTCGCTGGTCTTTACTCACCCCATGGACCCGCTGAACCTGGACTTGCAGGTTTCGTTGATCGGCGGCGCAATTATCGCTTCGCCCTTCATTCTCTACCAGGTGTGGCTGTTCATTGCGCCGGGACTTTACCAGAAAGAGCGGCGGTTTGTAATTCCCTTCATGGCGGCCACGGTGGGGCTGTTTCTTACCGGCGCGGCATTTGGCTATTTTTATGTGCTGCCGGGCGCGCTGCAAATCCTGATCGTGGACTTCGGGAAGAATTTCACTCCCATGGTCACTATCGAGGAGTATTCCAGCTTCTTTTTGTCGATCATTTTGGGGTTGGGCATCAGCTTTGAGCTGCCCATTCTGATCTTCTTTCTCGCTCTGTTCGGCATTGTCAGCCCAAGCTTTCTTTGGCGGAATATCCGCTATGCAATTCTGGCGGTCTTCGTCGTAGCGGCCGTTATCTGCCCCAGTCCGGACCCGTGGACCATGTGCATCTACGCCGTTCCCATGCTGATTCTTTACCTGATCGGCATCGCGGTGGCGTGGTGGGTGCATCCCTCGCGGCGCAAGAAGAAAGAGGCTGCGCAATGAGTTTCTTTTCGTTTTGGAAGAAGGTACCGGAACAAATGCCGGATGCCCCATCCTTGCCGCGTTTTTGTTTTTGCGGCAAGGGCGGGATAGCACGAAACTCTACTTGTGTTTCGTGCATGAAGAAAACTGCGGCGGTGCTGCTGGTTCTTTTTGCCGCGCCGATAGCCGCCCCTGCGCAGCAACGCTTCAACGGAGTTGCGGCGCTCGAATACACGCGCCAGTTTGTGGCTATCGGGCCGCGCTGGTCTACCAGCTCGGGGCACGTGAAGGCCGAAAATTTCCTGCGCGATCACTTCCGCCACGATCAACTCGAAGAGGATGCGTTTACTGCCTCGACGCCCATTGGCCCGGTGGCGATGCGCAACTTCATCGTGCGCTTCCCCGGCAAGAAGAACGGCGTCATCGTTCTGGCCACGCACTATGAGACCAACTACTGGCTCAGGAACATCAACTATGTGGGCGCCAACGACGGCGGCTCGACAACTGGACTGCTGATGGCCATTGGCGACCAGTTGCGCGCACAGACTGCGCACGGCAAGATGCTCGACGGCTACTCGATCTGGCTGGTTTTCGACGACGGCGAAGAGTCCATCCAGCCTGCCTGGACCGACTCCGATTCGCTCTATGGCACGCGCCACCTGGCTGCAAAATGGGCGCGCGACGGAACGCTGGGCAAGATCAAGGCCTTTATTCTTGCCGACATGATCGGCGACAAGGACCTCAACATTCAGCGCGAATCGCAATCGACAGACTGGCTGGTCGCCCTGGTCCGGCAAGCGGCGAAGAAGGTCGGGTACGAACGATACTTTTTCAAAAAGAACGAGGAAGTGAGCGACGATCATCTGCCCTTCCTCCGGCGCGGCGTGCCGTCCATCGACATCATCGACATCGACTACGGCCCTAACGACAGCTATCACCACACCAGCAAAGACACCATGGACAAGATCAGCGCCAATAGCTTGAAGATTGACGGCGACGTATTTCTGGAGACGATACGGCTGATCGACCAGCGATAAAACAGGGAACAGGGATTAGGGCACAGGGAACAGCAAGCAGTGCGCAGGAGAAAGAGTTTGGGCGATTCATTCAGGGATCTCATAGTTTGGCAACGAGCAGTTCAACTGACCGTGGCCGTTTACAAACTTACCTCTGCATTCCCGGACTCGGAACGATTCGGCCTAACCAATCAGCTGCGGAGAGCGTCCGTCTCGGTTGCGAGCAATATAGCGGAGGGCTATGGCAGGTCGACTAAGGGGGAATATGTTCTTTTTCTCGGTCATGCAAGAGGGTCAAACTTTGAAGTTCAAACACAACTTGTAATTGCAAAGGCGTTGGACTTCGGTTCAGAACAGTCGCGACAATTGGCTGAAAGCCTTTCAGACGAGGTTAGCCGAATGGTTGTCGCCATGATGAGTAAATTGCGGAAATGAACTCCGATTTTCTGATCCCTGATCCCTGTTGCCTAACCCCTGTCTTCTTGTAGCACCCAACACGGAGGTTTTTCCCAATGACAGCCAATCAGGCAGACGTTTCTACTCTTTTCCTTGAATCTTCCCGCCACTCGCTCATGGAGCAGTACTGGCCCCGGCTGCGGGAGTGCGTCGAGCCGCTCACTGATGCACAAGTCTGGTGGCGGCCAAACGAGGCCTGCAACAGCATTGGCAATCTGTTGCTGCATCTGAACGGAAATGTGCGGCAATGGCTGGTGGCGTCGTTCAACAAGTTGGAAGACAACCGAAACCGGCCTGTGGAATTTGCCGAGCGGGAGCTGATTCCGGCTTCCGTACTGCTTGATCATCTGGGCGCAACCCTGCAAGAGGCGTCGGAAGTTCTCTCCCGGCTTACGCACGATGATCTGGTGGCGCAGTACGAAATCCAGGGGTACAAAGGCACCGGTCTGGTCGCTGTTTACCATGTGGTGGAGCACTTCGGAATGCACTACGGACAGATACTCTATATTGTCAAGACGCTCAGCGGCGCGGATTTGGGCTTTTACAGTGAACTGAACAAGACCGGCCGGCGGCCCTAGAGCGGAACCAGAGTAACAGCACGCTATTTGGTTTTGCGAAGGGTCGCCGCTCCCTGATGGTCGCGTCGACTCGAAGGTGAGTGCTTTCGGGAAACATCAACCCTGGTTCCGCTATGAAGGTTGGCTATCGATGATTGCTGGCGTTTCCTGGATTTGGTGGCTCGGGTTTCATGCAGTGGTGGCGGCGCTGCTGGTGGCTGATTCGCTGCTCACTCGCCGTCAGCGCGAGGCGCGGCGCACTCAAGCCGCCGCATGGCTGTGGACGGCGCTGCTAGTGGCAGCCGCAACCGGCTTTGCTGTGTGGGTTGCAATCGCGAAGGGCCGGCAACCCGGACTCGAATTCGTAGCAGGGTACGCTATCGAGATGTCGCTCAGTGTGGACAATCTCTTTGTCTTCCTTGCGATCTTTCAGGGCTTCCGCATTACGCCGCAACGCCAGCACACAGCGCTGCTTTGGGGCATGGCCGGAGCGGTGGTGTTGCGCGCGCTTTTCATCGCCGCGGGCATCACGCTGCTGCGGCATTTTAGCTGGATTACCTGGGTCTTCGGTTTGATTCTGCTTTATGCGGCGTGGCGTCTCGTGCGCGGTGATGCCGCAGGCGGCAGTTCGACTGGCTCGGCTATTCCTGAAGCTCCAACGGCCATTCAGAATTTGATTCGCAAACTGCAACCGGCTGAGCACCCGAGGCTAGGAATTTGGTCTCTGCTTCCGGTGATTCTGGCCGTCGAGGTCACGGATGTAATCTTTGCCGTGGATTCGATTCCCGCCGTGCTGGCAGTCAGCCACAATCCCTTCGTGGTTTACACCTCGAATATCGCGGCCATCCTGGGCCTGCGCTCACTTTACGTTGCGCTGGCCTCGCTGCTGGATCGCTTCCGCTATCTACACTACGGTCTGGGCGCGCTGCTGGCGTTTGTCGCGTTGAAGATGCTCACTGCCCGCTGGATTGATGTGCCGATCACGCTGTCGCTTGCGGTGATGGGCGCGATTCTCGCGGTGTGCGCGGCGGCGTCTTGGATGGCAAGCAATAGGGAATAGAGACGGAAGAAAGTCTAAGAGTCATACGGCTACGAGCAGGCTCTCGGCAAATGGCCATTCACTGTCCACCCATTGCGCAACGCATTCGAAACCGGTTCGGCGGCCCATTTCCGCGGGTTCGGATCTCTCGTATTTATGGCAACTTTCAGTCCAGATTGTCTCATCGCATCGAAACGTGAAACTGGCCTCGTCGATGGTGACAGTCTGGTTTGCAATGGAGCGGAGATGCATCTCGATTCGGCGCTGGCCGGCGTTGTAGAGGGCAACGTGCTCAAATCGCGATAAGTCGAAATCTCCGCCGAGTTCGCGATTAATCCGCGCCAGCAGGTTGCGATTGAAAGCCTCGGTAACGCCGAGAGAGTCATCATAGGCGGGAATAAGTTGGGCCAACGGTTTTTCGAGATCTGTGCCGAGCAACAAAGAATCGCCAGGCTCAATCGCCTGACGAATATTTCGCAGGAACTCCTCGGCCGGCCGACGCTCGAAGTTGCCGATCGAGCTGCCCAGGAACAGTACCACAACAGCATCGCCGGGCTTGCGGTGAGCCACCGCCTTGTTCAAGCCGTCAATGTACTCACTCTCGAACCCCAGAATGCTGACGTGCGCCAAATCATCGAGTTCGCGCTCGCAACTTACCAGAGCTGAAGATGAAATTTCGATAGGGCAGTAAGTCATCGACTTATGGTGGGCAAGCGCTTCCAATATCTGACGCGTCTTTCGGCCGCTGCCGCTGCCGAGTTCAACGACCATGCCATGCGCCGTGAGATGCTCGGCTATGTCGCCTGAGTGCTGCCGTAGAATCCGCTCCTCCGCCCTTGTCAGCCCATACTCGGGAAGCCGTGTGATCGCTTCGAACAGGGCGGAGCCTAGTTCGTCGTAAAGATACTTTGACGGCAACTCCTTTTGCCCGAGTTGTCCCAGTCCATTCCGCACGTCCTCGGCGAATGAGTTTCCGGTCTGCGTCGCTCCACCACGAATCAACATTCCAGCTCCATTCAGCGTTCCACACAGCGGAAAGATGCGTAAACAAACGGATAATGCGGCTGGAACCAGTTGCGGAACGAACGCCGCAACATCGACGCCGCAGTCCGCGGCGAAGCGCCTTTGACGACGAAATGTTTTCCGTCAAAGAAGTTAGCCGAGTAACCGCAGTAAAAAGAAAACGGTTCAAAGCCAGGGTAGGGCGCAAAAGGAGAGGAGGTCCATTCCAAGCCGTTGCCGAGAGCATCCTCCAAACCGAAGGCGCTTTGCCCATCGGGATAGCTTCCCACGGCGACCGGGTCCCAGCGCTCAAAGTCAAAGTTGCCGCGGCTAGCATCGGGAGGCGCATCGCCCCACGGATACTTGCGCTCCGTGCCTTGCGGCGTTCCGTAAGCGGCGCGATGAAATTCTGCTTCAGTGGGAAGAGACATGCCACGAAAGCGCGCATAGGCCGCGGCTTCCACGTAGCTGACGTAGACCGGCCAGTCGAGCGGCAACGGCAGCTCTTCAAACATGGCCCGATAAAACCACTGGTCCTGGCGCTTGAGCCATAGATGCGGATGGGTGATCTTCTGCTCCTTGATCCAGACCCAGTCCGCAGCGCTCCAGAACCGCTCATTGTCGTATCCACCTTCGCGCACAAATTGGAGAAACTCTCCGTTCGTGACCTTGTGCGCGCTAACCGCGAAGTCCGGCACTTCAACGGAATGCTCTTCAAACTCGTTGTCCCATCCAAATGCATCGCCGCCGCGCGGAATTCCCAGCGTGGCAAATCCTGCCGGGATGTCGATCATCCGGGCAGCGATTGGCGGCCTAGACCGATGAGAACCCGCGGCGCGATAACCGTGCGGCACAATCTTCCGATCCGAACTAAGTTGATGCAGCATGTAAGCAAGTGTCTCCGCGTGCATCAATCGATGTTCTATGGCCACGTTCAAGATGACATCCTGAGGGTATTGCCAATGGCTCTTCGAAGCCTGCGAATGGCTCTTGAGAATGTGATCGATTTCTTCTCGGACGCGCAGGTTATAAGCGCTGATTTCTGCGAGCCGAGGCCAGTCGGAAGGCTTGTCCTGCGGCAGGCCGCCATCCACCGGATCGATGCCAAAAGCGAAGAGGCGATCTAGCTCCTCGTGAGCAGCACCGAGGCCGAGCGCGTGACCTGCGATCAAATTCCAGTCGAATGCCTCGAGGTGGCCGATGTAAAAAACAATTCGGTGTCTTTCGGGAATGGGCCTGTCGTAGATCGCGTCTGCACGCACAATTCGAAACAAACCGTCAGTTACCGCACGCGATTCAGCAAGGCGCAGCAAAAGCTGATCTCGAATGTCGGGTTGACTTACCGTCGCATTCATTTCGCGCATCCTCTCTTTTTCGATTCCAACGTGCTCCGGCCTTTACGAAAACGGTTCGATCATGATCTCGTCAACGAAACACCATCCCCAATCCTCGCCCGGCTCAATCGATCGCATGATGGGGTGCTTTGTCTTTTTGAAGTGCTTGGTGGCGTGCTTGTTTTTTGAGGAATCGCAGCAACCGACGTGGCCGCAGATTTCGCAGAGGCGCAGATGGACCCACGTATCGCCCATCTGCAAGCACTCCTCGCACCCATCGGTCTTAGGGGATGGGTTTTGTATTTGATCCAAGTGTGAGCAAGTTTTCTGCATCGTCGTCCTCCATGGTTCCGGCGGCTGGGCTCTTCGGTTGAGTTAAAGGCAAAAACACCTGGAAACGAGTGTCGCCTGGGTGCGAACTAATGCGAATCTCGCCATGATGATTCCTGATGATGCGGCCAACTGTATCCAGGCCCAGGCCCGTTCCTTCGCCAACTCCTTTGGTGGTGAAGAATGGCTCGAAAATGTGGGGCATAACTTCGGGTGGGATTCCCGGTCCGTTGTCGCCAATCTCGACAAGCACGCGGTCGAGTTCCCGCGCCGTATGCACCCGCAACTCGCCCTTCCCATGCATGGCCTCGATGGCGTTTGCCATCAGGTTTGTCCAAATCTGATTCAGTTCACCGCCGAAGGCGCAGATTCGCGGCAGGCTTTCGTCATACTCGCGAGTTACCGTGATTCCGGACTTGAATTTGTGGTTCAGAATTGTGAGCGTATTTTCAAGCCCCTGATGAAGGTCGACTTCCTTCATCGCAGCCTGATCCATATACGAGTACTCTTTGATTGCCTGAACGAGATACGATATGCGCTTTGTGCTGATATCAATCTCGTCGATCAGCTTGGCGATGGTGAGCAGCGACGCAATGCGGATCAAGGCATCGGACAACACCTCGTTGCCAACATGGCCCACAAGGCATTCCAGCTTCGGGATCTCCACGCCGGCGTCGGCGATGGCTGGCGCAATCTTCCATGCATCCGGCACACGACGCGCTTCAAGCCACGTGGTGATGCGCTCTTCGTGATCGCTCTGGGCCAGTGGATCCGCGGAAGTGCTGGGGGTGCGCTGGGCCTCTCGTTCGAAGCAGGTAATCTTCTCTCGTTGCTCAGCGGAAAGGGCGTGGCGCGCCAGCCGGATACTTGCCTCGCGCACAGTTTCAAGCGCCTCGCGAAGGCTTGATGTCGCGCGTTGGGCAGCAGCGGCGGGGTTATTCAGCTCATGCGCCAAACCCGCGGAGAGCTTGCCAAGCGCCACCAGTTTGTCGCGCTGTGTCTCGATCCGCGTTGTCTCGCGAATGCGGTCGGCCATGATGGAAACCAATCGCTGGCCGAGCAGGGGCATGCGCTGGAGCATTTCAGGGAAGAGGTTTCTGTGAAGGTAGGCGACGCGCGTGAAAAGCACGGCGCGAGCAGTGCCGCTGTAATGCGTCAGCCGCGAGTATGGCAGCAGCCCGGTAACCTGACCGGTAAACCCTCTGAATACGGTATCATTCGCGCTGCTTTCCCGTTGTATGCGAACTTCTCCTTCGAGAATTACAGTGAGATTGTCAAGAGGTTCGCCCTCCCGGCCCATGATCTCTCCCGGCTGAAATGACATTACCTGAAGATGTTCCGCCAGCCAGTCGATTTGTTCGCGGGGCAAGTCCGCGAAGACCGCAATCTTGCGCAGGTCATCGATTGAAAGGCTCGCTTCTGCACTCGTAAGGTTCTGCGCCAAGTTACACCTCGCTGAGATATTGATGAGTGAACTGCACGGCAATCGAGCCTTCGCCCACGCCTGACGCAACTCTCTTCACGGAACCGTGGCGGACGTCTCCTGCCGCAAAGACGCCGGGAACGCTGGATTCCACCCAGTATGGATTTCGCTCCAACTGCCATCCCACAGGCCTCTTTCCGTCGCGTATCAGGTCGGCCCCAGTAAGAATGAATCCGCGCTCGTCCCGCTCCACCACGCCGGAGAGCCAATCTGTGTTGGGTTCCGCGCCGATGAAAATCGACAGCAGGTTTGTGGGCACGGTCGAAGTTCCACCGGTCTCCGCGCAATGAATGGAAACGGCTTCGAGGTGTGTATCTCCATGCACTTCCGCGACCTGGCAGTGGGTTTCCACCTTGATGTTCGGAGTTTTCTTGATCTGGTCGATCAGGTACTGCGACATCGTTGCGGAAAGGGATGGGCCCCGGACCAGCATCACGACTTGCCGCGCGAATTTCGAAAAGTACATTGCGGCCTGACCCGCAGAGTTTGCGCCTCCGACAATGTAAACGTCCTCGCCTTGACACTCCTGCGCCTCGGTCATTGCCGAGCCATAATAGACGCCGCATCCTTGCAGCCGGTCAGCGCCAGGCACGTTGAGCTTCCGGTAAGAAACTCCCGTCGCAATCAGCAGCGCTTTGCAACCAATATCGGATCCCGTCGCAAGTTTAACGATCTTCGAGGGGCCTTCCACACTGAGACCGGTCATCTGCTGAGGGCTCAAAATCTCCACTCCGAAGCGCCGTGCCTGGGCCACGGCGCGCCGCGCCAGGTCGCCACCGCTTAATCCGGACGGAAAGCCGAGATAGTTCTCGATGCGGGAACTCATCCCCGCCTGACCGCCTGGCGCTTCCATCTCGATCAGCACCGTGCTGAGACCCTCTGACGCGCCATACACGGCCGCCGCCAGGCCCGCAGGTCCGCCGCCTGCGATCACCAAATCGTAGAACGCAACTTCCGGTCGAATGCGCAGCCCAAGCCTTTCGGCCAATTCACCCACGCTCGGGTCTGACAACGATGTGCCATCAGCAAAGAGCACTTTTGGCAGGCTGGCGACTTCGGCACCGGCCGCGTCCACCAGGCGACGCACCTCGGGAACCTGCCCCGCCGTCTCCACATCGATCCATTGGTAAGGCGTCTGGTTGCGCGTAAGAAAATCTCGAATCGCATAAGAGTGAGGAGACCAGCGCGTCCCGAGAACTCGAACCCCATCGAACGGAGGCCGATATGACCCCATCCAGTCATCCAAAAGATCATCCAGCACCGGGTATAGATGTTCCTCTGGAGGATCCCACGGCTTCAGCAGGTAGTGCTGTATGCTGGCGTCGTTAATGGCGCGAATCGCCGCATCGGTGTCGGCGTAGGCGGTTAGCAACACACGTTTGGCGTTGGGGAAAACCTCCATCGCCTGGCGCAGAAACTCCACGCCAGTCATCTGAGGCATACGCTGATCGACCAGAAGTAACGCCACTGAATCACCACGCCGCTTGAGTCCGCGCAGCGCCTCCAGCGCAGTTGCGCCGGAGTCCGCGCGCAGTACGCGGTAGTGCTCCGCATAGCGGCGGCGCAGATCACGCTCGACAGCGCGCAATACTTCCGGGTCGTCATCAACCGTAAGCAGTACAGGTTTCGCCATTTATTTTCCCTTACGAGGGGTTACGAAAGACTCAAGAATGGAGACCGTCACTTACTCCCTGACTTAGACAAACCGTTAGATGAATCTCAGCCTCAGTCGGTTTCAGTCATATTGCCCGGACCGATCCATGGCTGGCGCAGACGGCCTCGACAATTGTCGGATTTGCAATGGAAACGCAAGAATATGTTGAGAATAAGTGGACAGTAGGCTACTTTTTATATGGTTATTCGGCTACGATACAGTGATTGGAAAGAGCGCAAGAAAGCTATTGCTTGCTCCCGGAGGAGGAAGACAGATGCGGGCTTTAACTTTTGTTGCTGGCGTTGTTTGCCTGTTTGCCGTATTGCTCGATGCCTTCCAGACGATCATTCTGCCACGCCGCGCGTCCGGCCGTTTTCGGCTTACTCACATATTCTATGTAATTACCTGGACGCCCTGGGTGTTTTTTGGCAGGCGGCTTCGTAACCCGCCCAGACGCGAGTCCTTCTTCAGTTACTACGGGCCTATGTCTCTGATTTTTCTTCTGACGGTGTGGGCGGGCTCGATGGTCGTGGGCTTTGCACTTATCTTTTACGGCTTGGGCAGTCCATTCAACGACGCGGCGCAAGGAGTGAGCTTCCGATCGGACTTATACGTAAGTGGAACCACTATCTTTACCTTGGGGCTGGGGGACGTAACGCCGCGCAGTGCCTGGGCGCGCGAGATCATTATTCTGGAAGCAGGAATCGGGCTGGGATTTCTGGCTGTCGTGATGGGATACTTTCCAGTGCTCTACAGTGCGTTTTCACGCCGCGAGGTGAGCATTTCGCTGCTTGACGCGCGAGCCGGATCTCCGCCGACCGCTGCCGAACTGGTGCGCCGCCACTCTTATGAAGGCGGTGAGAGCGCTCTCTCGCTGCTGCTGGTCGAATGGGAGCGCTGGTCGGCGGAATTGCTCGAAAGCCATATCTCTTATCCATTGCTCTGTTACTTCCGCTCGCAGCACAACAACCAGAGTTGGATCAGCGCTTTGACGGCCGTGCTGGATACTTCAGCGCTGCTGATTGCCGATGTGCAGGGAAGCGAAGCGCGTCAGGCCCAGTTGACCTTTGCCATGGCGCGCCACGCGATGGTCGACCTGGCGCAGATTTTCTCGCTGCCCCCAGCAAAAGACGCCCCGGACCGGCTCCCGCTTGAGCGTTATGAACAGCTTTACGACCTGCTCTGCAAGAGCGGCGTAAGTGTCTGCCGCGACAATCACTCGTACGAAAGGCTTCGCGATTTACGCGCGCTTTATGAGGGCTATGCCGAAGCGCTGGCCGGTTATCTTCGTATGCCGCTGCCGCCTTGGATCGCAGACCAGCCGCACAAGGACAATTGGCTAACCGTGGCCAAACTTCGCGCCGAAACTGAAACGGCCAACTCGCGTTCGAATCATGGAGCGCTGGTCGAGGACGGGCCATCGGCTATTGCCGCGCTGAGGGACGAGCATCACGATTTTTGAAAGAAAATGCCATTCTCCCCAAAAAAGCAAAAAATGGGCCACGGAAGATAGCACATAAGCATGCGGTCAGAGAACTGGAGCGCGAATATGATCTTGCGTTATCAAATCGCGTATATTCGCTGACAGCGCTTATCTCGTGCTGAAGTGCGGCGATGTCAGCCGCGCGTCGCCTCGAATAAGAACCAGCTACGGCGCTCTGATTGGTCAATCCAGACTTCGAGAAGGCTCGCCGTTGCAACATCGCCCTCATCGTCACAGAGTGTGTGAACTGCACGCATGCTCAGTGTCAGAGCCTTTTCGTCCTCGTGAAGTTCGCTCAACATATCCGCGGGAGTAACGAAGTCCGCGTCGTTGTCGGGGATTCGCTGCAGCCGGGCGATATGCCCGATGGAGCGAATCGTAGTGCCGCCGATTTTCCGAACGCGCTCCGCGATATCGTCCGTCATGGCAAAGAGCTGATCTCCGTGGCCGTCGAGCAACAGGTGGTAATCACGAAAATGGGGTCCGCTCATATGCCAGTGAAAGTTCTTCGTCTTGAGATAAAGGCTAAAGACATCTGCGAGGAGAGCGTTGAGTCCTCCAGATATGTCCTTGACTGCTTTTGGTGCGATATCTGAAGACGTTGTGAGAGGAGCTTTCTGCCGAGCGATGCGTTGATCAGTGGTTGACATGAAGATTCTCCTAATCGGTGGTTGAATTGGTTAGCTTGCAAGAATAGGCAACACCGGACCCCATCAGAATCCGGGCCTGGGAAGTTGGAAAAGCGCGTCAGCCACTGCCATATACCGGTACGGCCGCCCCGTGAATTGTTTTTGCGGCGTCGCTGGATAAGAATAGAACGACTTGCGCGATGTCTTCGGGCTTCGGCCATTTTTGAAAGTCAGAATTTGGCATTGCCCGGCGGTTTGCAGGAGTATCGATAATGCTGGGAAGAACCGAGTTCACCCGAACTCCGGTGCCCGTGCAATCTGCTGCAAGCGAATCCATAAGCGCGACCGCACCGGCCTTTGAGGCAGCATACGCCGCCGCGCCTGCCGCGTGATCGATCGCTGCCTTCGCTGCAATGTTGACGACGGACCCACGTCCAGCTTTCAACATAGCGGGCAGCACTGCGCGCGCCAGGACGTAGCCTGAACGCAGATTAAGCGCCAACATGTTGTCAAGGATCGCCGTCTTCATATCCCACAACTTCACACCGCCGGCATAGCCGCCTATTGTATTGACTAGTACGTCCAGCGCGCCGTGCTGCGCCACAATTCCATTGACGAATTCGGCGGAAGCAGATTCATCGGTGACGTCAACTTGCCGCCCTTCCAGGGAAGACAGATTTGCGGCGGCTGAGTTCTTCAGCGCAACGAACTCCTCTTCTTTGCGATACGTGACGAACACCTTTGCACCTTCTTCAAGGAAGGCGAGGCTTACAGCTCTCCCCAGGCCACCCGTACCGCCGGCCACCACGGCCACGCGCCCTGAAAAGTTAATATTCACGTTCCCTCCGCTTTCGGAGTTAAATCTGCGAAGTCCGAGCCGCCCGGCAACTCTGAAAGAGAAAACGTGTCTTCTGGCGAGCCGCCGCCGTCGTCAAGGAGAATCATCATTGCCGCATTCCCCTCGGGTGTAGAGATTAAATTTGTGGGACAAAGATTCAAGAAAATTGAGCGAGAATTTCCTGGCATACTCCCTTATGAAAGGGAATCGGGTTTATGAAAATGGGGAAGTAGATGGCTGGATTCCTTTGATGCCACTGCCAGGTAATTCCTAAAATGCTCTAGAATTGCCGCGAAAGGGCCGATGCGTACGTTGCACTCTCCTCGATGATCGCCAGATCCCACGGAGCCAGCGTTAACTCTGCGGCCTTTGCGACTGATTTGCCGTCGAGCAGATTGGTACCCGCGCCATAGGCGTAGCTAATTCTCAATTCAGCGCCTGAGTAGTTGAAGTAGTAGTGTAGGCGCTTGCCCAGACGGTTGACGCCATGCTGCACGTGGACTGCGGGCGGGAGCTGCTGGTCAGGACCGGTGAGACCGGCTTTCTCCAGGGCGCTTTTGAGTACGGCAGTTTGCAGCTTATCGGAGAGGTAGGTTCCCTCGTAGAGCAGGGTTCCGGCGCCGAACTCGTTTTCGGTGATGGCCGGCCAGCGGCCGAGGAAGGGGTGGTCGTAATAAGCAACCGCCTTCGCGTGCTCGGGTGTGAGAAACTCCGCCCAATATTGAACCTTGTTGTCATCGCCCACGTGGAAGGGGTCGCCTTTGAGTTGGAGAGGCTGTTCGAGATTAGAAAACTCCTGGTAGCTGAAGCCGGCAGCTTCGCGGAGCGGGCCGGGCGCGCGTACCCAGCGAACCGCAGAGTCTTCGTTGGCGAATCCGCTTTTGAAGGTCATCACGACATGGCCACCGCCCTTTACATAATCGGAAATGCGTTGCAACAAGGCGTCATCTGAGATATAGAGAGCGGGAACGATGAGCAGCTTGTAGGCGGAGAAGTCGGCTGTCGTGGGAAAGACGAAATCCGAGCTGATGTTCAGATCGTAGAGCGAGCGGTGCATCTGCTGGACCAGCGTGGCATAATCGGCGGTGGAAGGGCCAAAGCTCCATTGCGCGCCGGAAGAGGCGAAGGGCATGAAGCCTATGGCATTCAGCGAGTCGCGGCTCCACAGGATGGCCACCTGGCTGTGAATCTTCAGGCCGACGAGGTGGGGGCCGATCCTTTCCAGCTCATGAGCCGTGCGGCTCACCTCGGCATAGGCCCGGTTGGGTTCCAGATCGTGCGAGAGAACACCTTTCCAATAAGTCTCCTGGTTAGCGGCGATTGAGGCCCAATGCCAATACTCCACCATGTCGGCGCCGTAAGAGAGATGAGTGTAAACGTCCTCGCGCAATTGGCCGTCATAGGGCGGAAACTGGAAGGATGAAGTCCAGCCATTGGTTTGAGCGTTGGTTTCGGTGACAAGAAAATTCGAGTGCTTGAGCGAGCGGGTGAAGTCTTCCTGAATGGATTGCGCGGCACCGTCGAAATGATCCTGTGTCCCGTGGTAAACATTGACGGCGGGAATATCGAGAGCTTCCGCGACGGCCTCTTCGTTCACATCGCCGTGCATCATGCCGCCGTAATCGGTGGTGACGAACTGGCGAGACGAGGCCGACTCGCGGACCAGCGCGGCCTGCCAGCGGAGGAAATCGGTGACGCGCATCTGGCTCCAGCGAGTCCACTCCAGCTTGTAACCCGTGCTCTGCGCGCCGTCGCGTGTTGGCAGATCCTCCCAGGTGTGGATGTCCTCGCCCCAGTAGTTGAGAAACCATGCTTTGTTGAGCGCCTCGGGAGTGACAAACTTCTTTTCCAGATAATGTTGGAAGCCGATAGAGACATCGCGGTTGGCAGCATCGTAGCTTGAAGTTTCATTGTCGAGTTGCCAGCCGATGACGGTAAGATTGTCTTTGTAATGGGCGACAATGTGGCGAATGAGGCGCTCGGCGTAGAAGCGATAGGCCGGTGAGTCAGTGTCCATGTTCTGCCTCATGCCATAGGTGCTCTGCACGGGAGGGCCGCCAAAGACATTGGTATTGAGGCGCTGGGTCAGAATCTCAGGGTGCTGGTGGGCCATCCATGCCGGGATGGAATAGGTGGGCGTGCCGAGAATCACCTTGATTCCGGCCTTGCCCATCGCGTCAACCACACGGTCCATCCATGCGTATTCGAATTTGCCGTCCTCAGGCTCCCACAAGCTCCATGTGGATTCGCCCATGCGTACCACATTGAAGCCGGCGGCCTTCATCATGGCGACATCCTTGTCCAGCCGCTCGTAAGGCATGTATTCGTGGTAGTAGGCCGTGCCGTAGAGTACGGTGGGAAACTCCAGATCTGCGCTCGTGGATGCAGCGGCTGTGGCAGGAGCACTTTGCTGAGCGGCGGCCGCGGCGCCCCATGCCAGAAGGGTTATTGCCAGAAGGCCGAGAAGACCTTTACGAAACGACTGCATGGTTGTTTCCTTTCTTACTCTTCGCTCACTCGATGAATGGTCATGGTGTGGCAGCTACCGCCGCCGCAGTTCGAAGTGGTGCGGTTTCGGAGCAGAATCCTTGCGGGCCGTTGCGGCCAGTTCGTCCTGCGCCTGTTGCAGCGTGGCCTCCGCAATGGCTGAATTTGGGCTTGCTTTTGTTTCGGCGCTGAGGATAAATCGCGCCTGGTCAAGCGTGGCGCGACGGTCTTCAGTCCAGTCGATGCCGCGCGCCTGATCGAGCATCGGCGTTTTGAACAGAGCGAGATTGACTCCGTGCTGCAACTCCTCGCTCGAAAAGCTGGCCACGGGTTTGGCGTCAATCGAGAGTTCGTACTGCCCGGCTTTGAGAGACTCGATTCTCAAAATCATCTGATCGATTTGTGCGATGTCCGACACCTGGAGCAGCATGGAAGTCATAGCATTATTAAGGTCCAGCGGGAGCGGAAGCGCATCGTCGAGTTGCGTCCACGCGAGGCCGTTCTCCGATTTTTCCAGATTCGCCACCGTGGTGCGGTCCTTGTCAGTCACAGCGGCACTGGCCGCGTTCAACTCGAGGCGGCTCACCACCGGGTTCACATGCCATGCGGACATCAGCGTTGCGGCCAAGATCCAGTGTCCAGTTTCGGCGGGGTGAATGCGATCCGGAACGATGAGTGGCGCAAGCTGCGGAAACTGCGCCTTTGCGCGTTCCAACGCGTCTGTCAGCGGGCGATTGAAATTCGCCAGCAGGGTGGTCCTATCGCCAGAAGCTTGCAACTCGGCGCCCATCGCCGAAATATCGTCCGCGAAGTTATCAATCGCGCGCGAGTAGCCGGGGAATTCTGTGCCATGCGTAATCTCGTCATACGGCGTGGGGCAGATGAGCGTGAGGGCCGCGCCCGGAGCGGCTCTGTGAAGCGCATCCAGCAACGCGCGGTATCCCTTTTGGAAGGCCGCATCGATTTGCGGAGATCCTTGTCCCCATCCCCCGTCGTTCATGCCCAGCATCACGGTAATCATGACCGGTTGAAACGGCGCAACGTCGCGTTGAACGCGCTGCGCCATCGTTCCCGCATAGCCGCCCTGCACCGAATCCCCTGGAACGCCTGCGTTCACAAAATGGATGTGAAGCGCCGGGTAGCGGGTAAGCACAAACTCCTCGACTTGTTTTGTGTAGAGCCGCTGCGCCGTGATGCTGTCGCCGTAAAACACCACGGTGTCGCCTTCCTTCAGGGCAAATTGTTGGCCGTGTGCTGCCGTGACGCTCGCAACGAGTGCAAGAACGCCACAGCCAGCCAATAAGCGCCACCGCTTTCGCCGCGTCGTACTTATCATCATTGCCATTCTGTTTCTTCCCTTTCGCTGTATGCCGGGGAGAACGTGCGAACACATCCATTGGCGGATCATTTGTTGGCCTCAAAGGATGGTGATGGTTGCATGGCGGCGAAGTGAGGAGCGCCGAGCCGGGCGCGTACTGCGCCACCAAGTGTTGCCGCGTTCTGATGGCCGTGCCACTGCTCAAGCTGGCGGCCATCGGCAGTCAGAAGGCGAATAGGGCCAGATTGCTTGCCGTCGCGATCGAATCGAATCGAAGCGGCGTCCAGGTCGATGAGAGCATTAGCCTGTTCCGCGAGCTCTTCCGCGGAGGACTTTGCCGCGGTGTGAAGATGCACAGTCACAGCCAGTGCCGCGTGGCCATATTGCGCGGCCAGGCTGCGCAATACCATCAACTGGGCGCGTGGAGCAGGCGCGAGGAGGCCGTCGGCGTCGAGAGTGAAATCAACCGTTGCCTCAAGGCGTAGCGCGATTTCAGTTCGGGTTGGCGGCGATCCTCGTTCCAGCGTTGTGCCTTGCTCGATGCCGGCGGCTTGGAGAGCAGCCAAGGAAGCTTCGTGCCGTTCACCGAGCGTAAACCTGGCGTCGCCGGCGCCTTCATGCACATAGGTGTTCCGCGCTGGCGCAAATTGCGCGTTACTGCGGTAGAAAAGCGGCGAGGAGGATTCGATCCTATTGCCTATAAATGCCGCCGGAGCGCCATCAATTGTTGCGTCATTCACAATTGCTGGGGCAGCAGCAATCGGCGGGTTCCACAGAATTGTATTGTGCTGAATACGCAGGCCGCGAATCACGCCACCTTCCCATGTGAACAGGGAGATTGCACCCTGCTGAGCCGCGAGCCGCGGACTCAGATCGTTGTCGATGCACAGGTTGTCGCGTACTACGCTCTCGCTGGTTACATGGATTGCCGCAAAGACCGCGATGCAGTAGCCCTGGGTGTCGTGAGCATAGTTGCGCTCTACCGTGTTGCGTGTATTGGCCCAGTCAATGTCAAAAGCCCCGCCGTCCACGCCGGGGCTGTCGGTGAGATAGGCTTCGTTATCCCGCACGATGCAGTCGGTGCAGGTCCATGTCCAGATGGCGTTCGGCGTGCCGACGCTCTGTGTGGGCTGCATCCCTGTCTCCCATGCAACACTGTTCTCGATCAGCCCATTGGAGTCGCGAAAAAGAATGATGCCGTCGCCATAGACATCCTGCACGCTGGAGTTGCGCACTGTGATGTGGCTGTTGACCGGGAACTCCGGCGGAAAGTCATATGGTCCGCCGCCGACGAGAATACCGGCCCATTGATTGGTATGCGCGGCCACGACTCCATCCACCAGGACATCGCTGAAGACTGCCTGGGCGCTGCTCGGCCCCACCACCACCAACCCGTTGTCCTTGTTTTTCAGAGCACCGTCCTGGACATCGTGGACAAAGAGATTCTTCAAATGGATGTGGTGTAGTGTCCCCTGGTCTCCGCTGACAAATATGCCATAAGTGTTGCTGCCGGAAAGATCGAGTGAGTCGATCTGCCAATACTCCTGGTTGAAGAGGAGCAGTGTCTGGCGATCCTCGGTGGTGGCTACAATGCGCGGGCGCGAGCCTTGACCATAGGCGGTCAGGCGAATTGGATGGTCCGCTGTGCCTGAGCCTTGCGGAGAGAAGCTGCCATGGCATACCGTGCCGCGCTTGAGCGCGATTCGGTCTCCGGCAACAAAAGTGTGAGCCTGAGCCAGAAGCAGACTGTTCCAAGGATGGGCGAGGGAGCCGTCGCCAGGATTGCTGGACGAGCAATCGATGAAGTACGCGCGTAACGGCGCGTAAGAACCGTTCTGGGCGCGAACATGAATACAAGAAAGCACGGAGAAAACCAGGGCAAAAGCTACAGGCAGTCCAAGTTTGCATAGCCTCTCTGGCATACGCAGACGGAGACTGGCCAAGAAATGAGTCATGTAGTCAAACTCCAAAGAATGTTGACGTGCGCTACTGAACCCGAGAAGAAACCGCCGGAGACGGCGGCCGACCAAAGGCCACCGCTCCGGCAATGATAAGCAATGGCAGGTTCAACCCGGAACCTGCGGTGAATTCTAGTGCACAGATGGCCGCCGAGATCTGCTTTCCGGCCACTGTGCTCCATCATCGACAACGCTTACCGTGAACTGTTGCCACGATAAGGATAAAGTTCATTCCAGGTGCTAGAAAGTAAGGCGTCCTGCGAACTGCATTACGCGCGGAGAATATCCGCCGGTGATCTGGCCGAACTTGCCGGCGGCAATGTTGCTGTTGGGGTTATCGTAGTGGGCAGTATTGAGCAAGTTGAAAGATTCAATTCGAACCTGGAACTTCATTCCCCGCGCGAAAGTAAAGACCTTGAAGAGCGACAGGTCTTCATTCGTGTAGCCGGGACCAAAGAGCGGGTTGCGGGGGGAATCGCCCACGATAAGGGTTCCACCCTTTGTCGACGCTGCCTGTCCGGTCGGAACGACGAAAGCCGCGGTGTTGAACCATTCGGCGGTTGTGCGGTGCGCCACGGAGGTGCTGCCGACGAGATTCGGCCGCAATCCGGGATAGTTCGGGTCAGTGCCGTTGCTGACCACGTTGAACGGCTTGCCGGTTTGCAAGGTTGTAATGCTATTCAACTGCCAGCCGCCGATCAATGCTTGTTCCACCCCATTGGCATGAGAGAGGAACCGCTTTCCATGCCCGAAAGGTAGCTCGATGATTTGGCTGGCTACAAAATGATGGCGCAGGTCGGTGTCAGAGTTTGCATACTCTGCGCCCAGGTCGAACGGGTTCTGCGGATAATTGCCACCCTTTCCCAGGTCGAACGGCGCAGGTCCGTTATCCCGCCCATGAGCGTAGGTGTACGAGGCCAGAAGGCTGTATCCGGCGGCAAATTTGCGCTCGATCTTTGCCTGGAGCGAATCGTAGTTGCTGAGGCCTGTTGGCAACAGCGCCTGCACCGTGCCGATGCTCGATGAGAGGTGGTCATTGACATTGTAGTTGCCCACTGAGTCGGATAGATCTCGCGTGTTTGCCCCGACATATCCAACCTCGACGGATGTGGCCTTGCCTAGCTGCTTCTCCAAAGTTAGGTTGTAGTTTCTGGAGTATGCGGTGGGAAAGTCCTTTGGTTCTGAATACACGGTCTGGGTTTTACCGCCGGAAACATTAGCCAGATTGATTGTGGATGCGCCGCTCGGTATCGTGACTGAAGTTATGCGTGGGCTGCCGGTGTCCAGCACATATCCAAGGTCGTAGGGTGAGTTCACAAACTTCTGCTGGGTAAAGAATGGGTAGTTCTTGGTAAGAATGTCTTCGCGAGCATCGTTCTCAGGCGAATAAAATATTCCAAAGCCGCCGCGAATCACCCAGGTCGGCATCACTTGAAGGCTGAACCCGATGCGAGGCATGAAGTCGGTCTTGTTTGAGTTGACCAACGATTTGGAATTCGATCCGCGCCCGGCGAGATTGATGAGCAGGGTATTGATGTCGAAGTTCGATTCGTTATTATTGGCTTCCACATACGGCTGCAGGTACTCGTAACGAACGCCGAAGGTGAGATTCAGACGCGGCGTGACCTGCCAATAATCTTGTGCGTAAACGGTATGCTCGTTGGCCGAGGTGCTTGCGGCGGTCAGTTGCAGACCTTGATCGACCACCTCGGGCAACCCAAGCAGCAGGTCGGCTATCTCGCTGCCGCCGGTGCCATAATACGCGGTTGGATCATAGAAATCGTTTGAATTACTGCATGGCGCATAGGTGTACTCACAGTAGGTTGGATCGCTTGTAAGGGCCGCGTACGCGCCGCCGATGTACTCATACGGGGTCGGAAAGAGCGAGAAGTTCGGATGCGAATTGAGATGCCGGTACTCATAACCGAACTTGGCGTTGTGGCGGCTGTGCGTCCACGTCAGCCCCTCGACAAAGCTGATGTTCTTGTCGCGGAAGGAGAGCGGCTTGTAAGTCGAGCCGCCGACTGTAGGGCCGCTTTCAAACTGGATTTGAGGGAAGTTATTTGTAGCCGGAAATCCCGGAACTGTCACGTTCTGAATATTCCACTTGGCGGCAAGGTCATTGTTGGCGAATGGACTGTTCTGCGTCACGGTCGACAGAAAGTAGCTGCCGCTGGCTTCGTTGAGCAGCGCTGCGGAGAAGACATGGTTATATTTGAGAGAGATCACATGGTTTTCAAAGCTCGTCAGGTCGCCGCTGTCGCCGCTGCCGCCGTTGGTTACGGGAATGAAACCGGCATAGGGATCGGCGGTTGTTGTGTCGCCCTGCTCCGCATCGTAGGTGAGGTAGATGCGGTTGTTTTGCGAGAAAGTATAGTCCGTGCGCAGATTGGCGACGTTGCTGTTGCTTGTATAGGCCTGCTTCACGGCAAAGTTCTCGAAGAAGCTGTCGTTCTGCGCAGCGGGAAACAGATTCTGTAGGATGAGCTTGCCCGCATGGCTGATTCTGTACGCCGGAATCGTATTGTTGGGGAATTGCTCGGGGTAGTAGTTGTCGTTGAAAAAAGCCGGGTCAAAGATCGGGACCACGGTTCCCGGAGGCGGGCCACCCGGCAGGCCATCGTTTGGGTCAAGCAGTTGGGAGAAGTCGGCGTCGCCAGCGGCGTCGAAGCTGACCTGGTTAAGGGGAGGAGTGTTCCCCTTGTAGTCGAAGGAGTCCTGCTTCCGGTTGCCTTCGTAGGCGAGGAAGAAGAATGCCTTGTCCTTCTTGATTGGCCCGCCGATGGTGACGCCGTATATCTTTTGCTTCAGGGTCGGCGTTGCAGTGGGACCGGCGTCCCAGGTGTTTGCCGCCGTTGCCGTCGGGCGATAGAAGAAATAAGTGCTGCCGTGGAAGTTATTGGTGCCGGACTTGGTTTGGATCAAGACCGAGCCGCCCGAAGCGCGGCCGAACTCCGGCGCGTAGGTGGAGGTAACCATCTTGAACTCTTGCAGCGCGTCAGGGCTGGGAACGACATTCGTGTCGTTGTTGCGGTTGCCGGTTACTTCGACACCGTTGATCTGGACCGAATTGGAAAACTCCCGCTGGCCATCTACTGAGAGATTTAAGTTATTGCCCCCTCCACCGTTGTTCACGCCTGGCGCCAGGAGCATCAGGCCTGTGAAGTCGCGGCCCTCCAGCGGAAGGTCTGTGATCTCGCGGCTGTTCATCACTTGGCCGGTCTCCGCACCTTGAACTTGCAGAATGGGCGCGGATCCGGTAACCTCCACGCTCGATGAGACTGCGCCGACCCTCATCGAAATGTTGAAGCGCGCTCTCTGATCGATGTTGAGCTCAAATCCCGGGACGGTCGCTGTAGCAAACCCCGGCGCTTCAATGGCGATGGTATAGTGACCGGGCGGCAATGCCGTCTGGATGAACTCGCCTGAGCCATCCGTCGCCGTAGTAGTGACGATGCCGGTGTCGACATCGCGGATGGAGACGTGCGCTCCCTGAATATCACTGCCGATAGGGTCAACGACGCGCCCCGAGACTGAACCAGTCGTGGCTTGCCCAAAACTGGGGATGGCGGCAATTGCCACGAAGGCGATTGTCATGAATGCAAAGAGAACAGCACACCATCCGCGAGTATGTGGAGTTGTGGTTCTCATGCGCCTGGCTTGAATTGTCTCATTTGTACAGCGAACTTCATGCTTCATATGGCCTCTTCTCCGTCTTTATCCGGCTTTGCCTGCCGGGCGAAAGACGCAACATGGAATCGAAAAGCTGGAACAGAATCGTTGTGCACATTCCCGAGGATATAGATCCATCAACATTGCCGGTTGCTACCATCATCAGTGAAACACTCCTTCAGAAGACGCATCTGTCGGCGAACTGAATCTGCCTACTGGGCCGGCCGCTTTAACTGGACCTCGACCAATCCAACCGCGCCAGGGGTCAGCGTTACACCATACGCGTCGGCGTGCGCACCTGTAACCATTTCGTTGGCGGTGTAGAAAAGCGTGAAGGAGTCCTTCCCCTCTTCGATTAGGCCAAGCGGCGTACGGACATCGTTGGACCATATGCCGTCTCCCTTCTGCACCATCAGATGTTGGCCGGTCGACCAATGAATTCCGTCGGTCGAAAACGTATAGCCGATTGAGTTCTCCTGCTCGGCGTCATAGACGGCCACGTAAGTCCCGTCAGCCAGCCTGGAAACGATAGGATTCTCAATGAACCGCGGTTCCACTTTCAGCGGATTCAACTGCGTGCTGCGCGTCCAGGGTCCGGCAAGCTCTGGCGCCGAAGCGAGGCCAACCTGCCATAACGAAATCGGTAGGTTCTCCGTGTGAGCGGTACCGTAGAATGCGCACCATGTGTTGCCAACGCTGTAGGGAAAGAACGAATCTGTCCCCTGCAATCCCTCCCACGAGTCAGAGTCGCTTCCGCGTTGCAAAATCACCCCAACATCCTTGTATGGGCCGTCAATGCCATCCGGGCCAGGGGTTCTTGAAACTGCGCGCCAAATCCGCCCTTCGTTGTTGGTCAGCCATTCATGCGAGGTATCGGGAGCGGCTTGGTAGGCGACGTAAAACAGGTTCCACCGGCCTTCCTTCGCGTTGTAGACCGGCATCGGCGACCACAGAGAAGCGCGCGGATCTTTCCCCGTGAAGTCGCCGCTGGACTCAACGAGAGTGCTCACCCTTTTCCAATGCATGCGATCAGCGCTGACCCAGTGCGCCAGTTTCATCTTGACCCAGTGCGGGTCGCCAACCATTTCAGAAGTGAATAGATGATAGGCGCCTTTGATTTTCAGTACCCTGCCGCCTTCAAAGCCGTACTTGTTCCCTTCGGCGCCGCTGGAGCGGACGGTCAGGATGGGACTATCGAATTGCCTGGTAACCACCAGCTCCAGATCCGATGCAGCCGCAACGCCCTGGAGGGAGCCAAAAGCCAGGATCGCGAGAATTAGCGGCAGCGCCTTCCACAAGCGCATCACTGGCGATCTCCCAAAACCCGCAATCGACTCCGCCTGATTTCAATCGAATCGGCCACAAACTGCCTCCGACTTCTGTTTGTATGTGTCATGACAGAGCGTTTCTAGGTAATACCGGTTATATGTGCGGTTATGCGGGATATTCTGCTGCTGTTAGGAGAACCAGACCTCTGCCTTGCGCTTCGTTCGCGGAGGTCCCGGTGGATAGGTGCCTTTTGTTCGCCTCCCCGAAGCCTCTGCGCACGCGTGTAATTGTTGCCGGAGGTGCAAATCGAGTCTCCAGCAGCATTGTGCTGGCGCTTGTTAACGGTAATTTGCCAATCTTCCTGGCCTAGAGATAACTGCGATTAACGGGGGTAATTACCGTTAGTGCTGTGGAGGGTGGAGTCTGCGGCTGGACTTGACGATGCCTGACGGGCAGTGTTACCGTTTGGCGGGGTGGAATGCCGCCATGAGTCGCGGGCGACGCCCTCTCAAGCTCTTGCTCTTGAATTGGAATCTCTGTTGACCTCTCAGCACAACGCTTCGCCCCTCCCCATCTCTCTCTTCGAGAAACGCGAGGAACTGCGGCGAGTCCTTGAAAGCAAGCAATTTGCCAGGGCCCCGAAAAAAACCCGTTTTCTTGAGTTCGTTTCCGAACAGGCATTTTTGGGCAACGGCGACAATCTGAACGAGTACCTGATAGGCGTGGAAGTCTATGGCCGCGGATCGGGTTTCAACGCCCAAGAAGACCCGATTGTGCGCGTCCAGGCGCACGAAATCCGCCGGTCGCTGAAGCAATACTACGAGGAAGACGGCAAAGACAGCCTCATCCGCATCCATCTGCCCGCCGGTCACTACGTTCCCATCTTTGACAGAAATGCCGCGGAAGAAGTAGCCGAGGCGGAACTCCCAGCCGGACAAGCGCCGCCAGGATCACGATCCTGGGCGCGCCTGCACATCGCGCTGACATTGGCTTTGGCGGCAACGTGCCTGCTGCTTCTGTTTTTTCTCGTTGCGCGTGGACGGCCGAGCCGCCAGCCTGCGCAGCCGGTTACGGCCTTGCCCGATGACCTTGAGTGGTTTTGGAGTCCATTTCTCCCTCCGGCAAATAGCCCTGTGATTGTCATCCCCAACCATCCGCTTTTGCGCGCGGCACACGACGGGGACAGCCCCCAAACCCTGGCCAGCGGCCACGAGATTCCCAAGTCCAGCTTGCCCGAGTTTCGCGATACCATCCATTTTCGCGAGCTGAAGCGGTTTTTGTTTGTCCCGTCTCTCACCGACTTCACGTCCGTTGGCGAGACCGTAGGCGTAGTCCGCTTGTGCGGGATGTTCTACCGCGCCGGCCAGAACTGCAATGTGCAGCAGTCGCGATTGGTGAATTTCGAGGAAATAAAGGGAGAGAACGCCATCCTCCTCGGAGGCAGTCAGGCATGGAGCGGACGCGTCTTTCTCCACGTCGAGGGTTTTCATTTGCAAAGCGGTGTGATCTTCAACCGCAATCCGCAACAAGGCGAGAAACCTGTCTACAGGCCGGAATTCGATTCAGTGACAAACCAGTTGACGCGGGACTACGCCCTCGTGCTTATGCTCCCGAACGAGAAGAAAGAGAATCGCGTCCTCTTAATCTACGGCATTTACACGCAGGGTTCCCAGGCTGCAATCGAATACCTCACCAATCCAGAACAGATGCGAGAACTCCACAAGGCCCTTATCGGCATTGCTCCCGACCATAAAACCATCCCGACCTATTTTCAGGCATTGATCGCAACCACGGTTGAGAACTCTGTGCCCGGCACTTCAGAGTTGGTTGCCGTCCGGGCGATTCCCGACTGAGCGGTGAAGCGCACGACATTAGTCTCCTCTTCCAAGAACAGCTTGCAGGGAATTTTTTGTGCAAAAAACTCCTCCTCTGGGCAGAATCGTGACCGATTTGAGGTTTTCCACAAAAATAGTTCACATAATCCACAAAAGTGTGTATTCTGTGGCTACAGAGTTTTCGATTCTGATGCATACAGAAGCCACGATGCCGAGTGGCTTTTTCCTCAAGAAAAAGCCACCTTGCACGATTTTCAAATGGCAACATGTGAATCGAAAACGCTCTAGCAGACGGCCACCGAACCGAAGAACCGCACCCGGCCCTTCCAGATGCGGTCGCGGAAAGAGATAAGGAGAAAGAATGATTCACAAGACCCGCTTGTTTACACCCGGACCGACGCCGCTTCTTCCAGCGGCTCAGTTTGCCATGGCTGCGGCCGACATCCATCACCGCACGCCCGAGTTTCGCGTGCTCTTTCAGAAGGTTCTGGCGCAGTTGAAGGTATTCGTCGGCACGAAAAACGATGTGCTGCTGCTGGCGAGTTCGGGGACGGGGGCGATGGAGGCTTCGGTTTCCAATCTCACCTCGCCGGGCGACCAGGTTCTGGTGCTGTCGGCCGGCAAATTTGGCGAGCGGTGGGTGGAGCTTACCAAGGCTTTTGGCTGTGTGGCGGAGGTGGTGAAGGCTGCTTACGGCGAGACCTTCGATTTGGCCGCAGTACGCAAGGCGCTGAAGCCGGAGCATCGCGTCGTTTACATGCAAGCGACGGAGACCTCAACGGGCGTGCGGCACGATGTGGAGGCGATTGCGAAGCTGCTGAAAGAGACAGGCAGCAAGGCACTGCTGGTGGTGGACGGGATTACCGGCCTGGGCACTACGCATTTTGACGTGGACGGCTGGGGAATTGACGTGCTGATTGGCGGCTCGCAGAAGGCGGTAATGATTCCGCCCGGCCTAGCTTATCTGAGCGTGAGCGAGAAGGCGTGGGCGGCGATGGAGGCGGCAAAGAACCCTCGCTATTACTTCGACCTGCGGAAGGAGCGCAAGAACGCCGCGAAGGGCGAGAGCGCGTATACGCCAGCAGTCGCGCTGATTGCCGGGCTGGGCGCGGCTCTGGATTACATTGCCGGGCAGGCCGGTGGCGACCTGGAAAAAGGCCGCATCGCGCTGATTGACAACGCGCAGGTGAACGCGGCGGCGACGCGGGCGGGGCTTGTGGCGTTGGGGTTCACGCTCTTTGCGCCCACGGCTCCGGCGGCTGCGGCGACAGCCGTACTGGTGCCGCAGGGAATGAATTCGGGCGATGTGGTGAAGGCTCTCAAAGCCCGCTTTGCGCTGGTGACGGCCAACGGCCAGGGAGAGATGCAGGGCAAGATCTTCCGCGTGGCGCATCTGGGATTTTTCGACTATCTGGACACAGTGGCCTTTCTGGGCGCGATGGAGCACATTGCGAAAGATACGCTGGGGCTGCCGGTCGAGTACGGACAGGCGGTTGCGGTGGCGCAGAAGGTGTTTGCAGAAGCGGTCAAGGCATAGGAAAGCGGAGTTAGCGGGGTTCGCGGCGCTTTGCGCGTGTTGGCGGAGTTTGTACATCGCTTTTGCTAACCCCGCTAGCTCCGCTAACTCCGCCCAAAGAGTGACGCATTGACAACCGGAAGGAACAGATGTCCGAACTGAGCTTTGGGGAGAAGCTGCTGATCGCACGCAAGCAGCTTGACCTTTATCAATACGAGATGGCTGAGCGGCTGGGCGTTCACGCCAACTCTCTGACCAAGTATGAACGGGGCGAAGGCAAGCCGCACGCGGCGGTGGTGCGGATCTTCGAGATGCTGTGTGAGCAGCACAACATCCGCTTCGACGAGTACGAAGCAGCACGCAAGAGCAAGGGAGACACGATGAAGATCATTCTCGCAGAGAAGGTTTCTCCGGCAACGCTGGCCGTGTTTGCGGCCGAACCGGGGTGGGAAGTTCTGACGCACGACCAACTGCCGGACGGACTGCCGGCTGCTCTCTCCGACGCCGACGCGCTGGTGGTGCGCTCCGCGGTGCAGGTGGACGACGCTCTGATGGAGCGCGCGCCCAAGCTGCGTGTGATTGGCCGCGCCGGGGTGGGTGTGGACAATATCGACGCCGGGGCGGCTACGCGGCGGGGCATTGTGGTGATGAATACGCCGGGTGCGAATGCAGTTGCTGTGGCCGAGTTGACCATCGGGCTGATGCTCGCTCTGGCGCGCAAGGTGCCCGCGGCTAATACGTCGATGCACGCCGGCAAGTGGGAGAAAAAAATTCTGCAAGGTGCGGAGCTGCGCGGCAAGACGCTGGGCATTCTGGGGCTGGGACGGATTGGGCTCGAGGTTGCCGTGAGGGCGCGTGGCTTTGGGCTGGAGCTTATAGGCAGCGATCCGTTTGTCTCGGCTGCCGTGGCGCGCGAAAAAGGCATCCGGCTGGTGACGCAAGATGAGCTATTCGCGAGTGCGGATTACATCACGTTGCACGTAGGTCTGACGCCGCAGACTTCGGGAGTCATCAACGCCAAAACGTTAGCCGCGATGAAGAAGGGCGTGCGGATTATCAATTGCGCGCGCGGCGAGCTGATCGACGACGCGGCGCTGATTGCCGCATTGAAGTCGGGCCAAGTAGCGGGCGCGGCGTTGGATGTCTTCGCCGAAGAGCCGCTGAAGAATTCGCCTTACGCGGAGCTGGACAACGTGATTCTGACGCCGCACATCGCCGGCTCGACGGCCGAGGCGCAGGAGGCAGTGGGCATCCAGATTGCGCGCCAGGTGCGAGATTACCTCAAACTTGGCGTGGTGCAGAATGCGGTGAATCTGCCGTCGCTGAGCCATGAGGAGTACGTTGCGCTGGCGCCCTACATTGACCTTGCTGGAAGGCTGGGCGGGTTCCTGGCGCAGGCGGGACTCAGCGGCGGAAAGTCCGGCATTGATGCCATCCATCTGATTTATGGCGGCACGCTGGCCGAGGCGAAGACCGAACTGGTGCGCAACGCCGCCATCGCCGGGCTGCTGGCTGGCTCGGAAAACGTGAACCGCATCAATGCTGCGGCAGTGGCCGAGGAGCGCGGAATTCGCATCCACGAAGATAGGCAGGAGTCGCATCGCGGCGGCGCGGCCAGCGTGCTGACGATTGCCTTGCATACGGCAGCGGGAACCAGCCGTGCCAGCGGTACGGTGATTCACGGCGAACAGCCGCGTCTGCTGGAATTTGACGGCATTGACATCGAGACGCCGCTCGAAGGCAACCTGCTGGTCTGCCGCAACCTGGATGTACCGGGCGTCATCGGCCGCATCGGCACCATCCTGGCCGAGCAGAGCGTGAACATCGCCAACTTCGCGCTGGGCCGCGAGCGCTCCGGACCGAAGCCGGTGAAAGCGCTCGCCGTGGTGCAGGTGGACGCGCCGGTTTCCGATGCGGTGCTGGAAGCGCTCTCGACCATTGAGGCGCTGCTCGATGCGCGTCTGGTCAAGCTGCCGGAGGCGGGCTTCTGAGGCTGGACGTTGCACAGTTTCACAGTTACACAGGAAATAGGGGGAGGGGGTGCCTTCAATTCTCTCCTCCCTCTGCCGCTCTTTTGGCACGCTTCTGCCATTCGGCCTGATTGCCCACTCAAAACCTTCAATTGGGATTGTGCGCCAATTGTAGGTAATTGTGTGCAAAGTGCGGGAGTCCTGTCGCGGTGGCCGCATGAAATGGCAGGCGGTTGGTTTCTGCACTGTCGATTTGGAAGCGCTATCTTTCGTGTCGACGGGAAGCAATTCGCGTAATTCAAATAGAAAAACCACCGCTTGAGGGCGGTGGTTTTTCATGGAACAAAACAAATTCGCCGGTTGCTTGGCGGCTGCGCTTACGCCCTGCTCAGGTAAGCGCC
>Ga0255354_1000180_pt1 | contig 39376 bp, 35 predicted proteins | sample HBST50metaG_FD_189942 | JGI IMG/M metagenome (GOLD analysis project Ga0255354, IMG submission 189942) | Peat soil microbial communities from Stordalen Mire, Sweden - H.B.S.T50 | ecosystem: Environmental > Terrestrial > Soil > Wetlands > Peat | place: Sweden: Norrbotten County, Stordalen Mire...
TGCCCTAAACAGACACATTTAGCAAAAATCTACTCTAAGAATGACTAAACCTTAAATTCCATTTCAAAAATACTTCGAAAACCTATATTGAAAAATAAACTTCATGTTTTACAACGGTCTCATTCTATGATGAACTGCAAAATAAAGCATCCGATATGATTTTAACCAACAAGAATAGTTTGATTGTTCCGACTTTCTAATGCGTTATTGATTTGTCAGATATATCTCTATCTTTGTATAAATGATACGGGGCATTACATGAATTAATCAGTAAAAGAAATAAAGAATATGGATAAAAATCAAGACTCGATCGTGATTTTCTCAGGAACATTATGGGAAGCTCAAATGGTTCAAAGCCTGTTGCAAAATGCAGAAATCGAGTGCTATATTATGAATTCAATATTCAGCACATATGCCATTAATCCTGTTGAATTTGAAGAGACAAAGATTATGATTTCAGGTTGTGATTATGACAAAGCCAAAGAAGTAGTAGAACAATATTATAAGAATAATAATACTCCAGAATAACGAAGTCAGAATGAGGTTGAATCTGTTACCTGATGATTTGTATATTCATCGAATCACAGCGCTTATGGGAGCGATATAACCTATTACAAAACATTTAGCGGTTACATCCAGTTATTTGTTTTCTATCAATTCGTTTTAGCTATCCGCGTGCTCACCTTTTCCCAGGCATCGGTAATTAAAAAGCTCTCATCCATGTAGTCAACCATCTTTTTGAACTTTACCATCGGAACAGCGAAGGATAATCTGTCTTTCGGGACACAGGGACGTGCGGAAGGATCGAACATGCCAATGACAGCTCTTGGTCGTTCTGCATCCTTTTCAAGATATGGATAATAGACGATGGTACTACAACCGGAACCAAACGGAGTGAACGTACTGTTTGGTTCTGTCTGATCAAAGTTAGCCAACGTAAAAAGGCCTGACAACAGATCAGGGGTTGCAAAGAAGATAACAACAGCAGGTTCATCGAAATCCTCAAGCTTATCCCAACGTTTGAAAATGATATAATTGTCTTTGGCATCTTGTATCATTGGCTGATGCTTTTGAATTTCCGATACCATTTCGGGCGTTCGAATGTATCGCTCTCCTTCCATTTTACCCGGAATGCCACATGATAAAAAGTATTCAAAGTTCGGACGGATCTTTTCGGCATATCCTAAAAAACGCTTTGCACCTCCACACACAATGGATTGGGCATCATAAGCAAGCGAAACACCGTTTCTCACTTGTGCCAATTCACAAATAATACAACTTCTCCCTTTTTGAGGGGCAACATGGATGGCATTTCGGATTTCTTTGTGATAATAAAAAACGATGGGTAACTCGACTGCACCAAAGTATTTCTCCCACTGTGTAAGAAACGTTTCTTTCAGTTGTAAGTCCATGATTCCTACGATTTATATGCGACAGTTCCCTTTCCCATATTTACACTGGAAAAGCTATTTTATTCCACCAAATGCACCAAAGCACATATTCTTGTGCAAAATCTCCACACTACTAAACCCGACCCTTTTCATAAGATCTAATTGATAATTCATCGATCGTGGTGAGTCTTCTTTTGCAACATGGTCCAATACTGTGTTGCGATAATCTTTTCCACCTAATGCTTCCAAATAGTCCCCATATTTTTCCCAGGTATAATCGCTTAATCGTTGATTATCTTGTGTAATTAAGTCCGAAATCATTAAGCAACCACCTGGTTTAAGTAACTTGTAAAGCTTATCAAAAGTTGTTTCCCAATCTTTGTCGTCACGTAAATGGTGTAAAACTGCACCAGCCAAAACAATGTCAAAATGATTTTCTTTTAACATGACATCTCTTATGTCGCCCTGTAAAGTTTCTACATTCTTACTTGTCTGTTGTGATATTCTTTCAAATGCTTTATCCAGCATTGGCTTGCTTAAATCTACCAAAGTGCAGTTCAGGTTTGACATTTTCGAAAGCATCATCAAAGAGTAGTTTCCTGCACCACAGCCAACGTCTAAAAAGTTTTTAGCGTTTGGAACAATTCTTTTGGATGCCTCCGTAATAAGCTCTAATGAAATCTTCGCGTCAATTGTCGAAACTTGTCCTGTATCAAGATTTGAAAATCGTTCTACATCATTATCGAACTGTTCTTTAATTTCGTTTACTGTTGATTTGTTCATTTATTATTTCGTTTTTCGTGATTCGTTACGCATCTGTTACACAGGCTATCTTTCTTAGTTAAACCCACTTCATCCGTTCGGGTTTAATTGCATATGATAAAGGTTATATGCTATTCTCTTACAAATGTATCAAGATATTCTTATGAGTTGTCATACAAATTGTTGATTCCTCGCCAACTTCTCCCTTTTCTTTTTAAAGACTACTGCAACAATCCCAGATTAGCTATTTATGCAGATCGATTGATAAACATGCTAAAAGGGATGAAGTCATTTAACGCCAAAAGGACTAATCCGGAAAAGGTTGACATCACAGTGTCAGAAACATTGAGTGTAAAGCATCCGAAAGCAAGATATCAAGTGGGATATATGTCAAAAGCAGGAACTTTGGTTGAAAAATTACCACAATCGTGGATCGATTCTATTTTTAGGATGAGAGAAAGCTCAAACTCACGAACGGACAATATCCTTAAACGTGAATAATAAGTTAAAAATCAGAGGCTACCTCATCTGGACAATGAAACAGCCTCTACTTTATCCCGGAAGACAGATGTCTGTCTATTTTGCTTTCCCCTGATTGGCAACTTTTTCCATCTCTTTCTTCAATGTCTCTTCATCGGCCAAGAAATAACTGCGAATCGGGTGTAATTTATCATCCAACTCATATACCAACGGAATACCGGTCGGGATATTAAATTTGAGAATCTCCGCTTCCGTCTTATTGTCCAAGTATTTCACAAAAGCACGTAAACTGTTGCCATGAGCAGCCACCAAAATACGTTTATTTGCCTTTAATTCGGTGCTGATCTCGTTTTTCCACAAAGGGATAACACGTTCAACGGTATCCTGCAACGACTCACCTAACATATAATGCAGTTGATCGACATCCCGATAGCGGGCTTCCTTTCGTTGCTCAGCCACATCTTCGGGTTCTAACATAGGAGGACGCACATCATACGCTCTTCTCCAGAGTAACACTTGTTCTTCTCCATATTTTGCAGCCGTTTCCGCTTTATTCAATCCTTGCAGTTTGCCATAATGTTTTTCGTTCAATCGCCACGAGTTGATCACCGGCAACCACATCTGATCAAGTTCTTCAAGAGAGATCCAAAGGGTTTTGATGGCACGTTTAAGCACGGAAGTATAAGCCAGGTCAAAAACGAAACCGGCTTCTTTCATGGCCTTGCCGGCTTTTACCGCTTCGCTGATGCCTTTATCACTCAATGGAACATCTGTCCACCCTGTAAACCGATTCTCTTTGTTATACTGGCTCTCGCCATGTCGAAGTAATACTAATGTCTTCATCTTTCATTCATTTATACAGACTATTTCCTACTAATAAACTATTCATCATCATCCGAATCAGGTCCTGAAAGAATGGAAAAGCGTGGTGCAGGCATTTCCGTTCCTTTAATGGCACGCCATACAATTTCATCAAAGATACGATCGGGTACACGGTCGGCATGTGTCAGGTCGAAATGTTCCATCATGGCTTGGCCATATGCTCCTATCTGATTTTTTGCATTCAGATCAATCAATGGTTTCTCCACCGTGTAGGGAGTTAAATCGGGTTGCATGGTAAACGAATTAAACATGGGTGTTGCTGCAGCATCATATTGACTCATCGGAGGTAATCCAAGAATCAATTCCATGGTGCGCATCATGGCGGCCGTAGTATAAAGTGTATTGTCCACAGCTTGACGTTTTACATACGGACTGACAACCAATCCTTCGGTACGATGTGCATCAACATGGTCAGCTCCGTTTTGAGAATCATCTTCAATGATAAAAATAGCCGATTCTTTCCAGACAGGACTATGCGAAATGCGATCGACCAACAATCCCACGGCATAATCGTTTTGTGCCACCATCGCTTGTGGTGTCAAAGCTCCTTTACGTGTGCCGGAGGTATGATCGTTTGGCAAACGGATGATGTTGAACCGGGGCAATGTCCCGTTTGCCAATAAAGATGTGAAATCACGGTTCCATTCATTATACCGTTCCACATCCGAATAATCCAAATCCCAACCCCTGAACATCGGATCGAAATGAGTGACCAATATTTTTTCATTTGCCGTATTCGGTTTCGATACGTCGGGATTACTGTCAACAAATTCCCCGTAATCACGAAATGTAATACCATGTTTGAAACAAAGATCCCAGATATAACCTGCCGATGGAGAGGCTGTCGGATATCCTCCTTCAAATTCATAAGAAGCTCCTCTTCCTCCATAATTTGACGGCCAGCTTTTTTCTACGTAATCGGTACAGTAAGCTGCCGTTGACCAGTTATGTCCCTGTGCGCTAATCTCTGCATTGGCAAAAAGGTTGTCAAGCAACACAAACTGTGATGCGATATTATGAATGTTAGGTGTTATTTTATTGCCGAAGAGCACCAGCGTTGAATCCCCATTGCCTTCTTTCATATCTCCAAACACCTGATCATACGTGCGGTTTTCCTTGATCACATAAAAAACGTATTTAATAGGCGATGGTTGTCCCACTTTGTAAGGTACAGGATTGACTGTATCTGTTTTGCTTTGTGTCAGATCACGTGGACGATATGGTATATCGGCATATACTTCCTTAGAGTAAGCAACCAATTGTTTGTTGTTCGGGAACTGAAAGTATGAGAGGGTTCCGTTAAGCATGGTACCTATGTACTTGTAATCTACATTGGAAAACGAACGGTTGCCTTTGCCATTAAGCACAAGTACCGTTCTGTCTTTAAGCATCATCACTTTTGTCGGATACCAACCAACGGGTATAAACCCCACAGGCTTTGCTCCCTCTTCCGTTGGCTGAATAACGGCTAATGAATTGTTATCGGCATTGGCTGCCAGCACGAATTTATTGTCAGGTGTCACACAAACGGCATCCGGTGTCGATCCTTCCGGGGAATCGGGATAAAGCGACGTGCAAACATTGGCCTTCACAACGCGGTTTTTCAGATTAATCATCGTTACGCTGTTATCGTTGGCATTGGCTACGTAAGCGATGCCGTCATTTTTTGTCAAGGCAATGTCTGTCGGATGGTTTCCGGTTTGGAATGAAGCAAGCAGATTATCTCCTTTATACAACTCAACTTTATGCGAACTCCACAACGAAACAAGCAGCAACCCATTGTTCAGATATTTGCAGGTATAAGGCATTCCGTCCAGATGCACGGTTTCCGTCTTTTTGTTATCCAACTGATAATACCGTAAGGTGTTGTCACCTCTGCCAACGGTTGCCAGAATATGATTGTGCACATCAAGACCTGCAATCCATATCATCGATTTCGATGGAGGTATTCCAAAAGCAAGCGTATCCGAAGGGAACAACATGCCGTTTTTCAAGTCGAATGTATATACACAGTTTTGATTCCCTCCCGAGACATACAACGTGTTGCCATGAAACACAATTCCAAGCCAGCTATCCTTCAGTGCAACGGACTGCACCACTTTCTTTAGTTTCAGGTCTACAAGAATCACCTGAGGCTTACTCATTCCGGCATGAGTGACAGCCAGAAAATGTTCGTCAGGCGAAAGAGCTGCATTCATCGGCATGGTGCTCAATAAAACAGAACTTCCCGCAGGAGAAAGCCACCAGCCATCAGGAAGCAAAACACGTCCCCCGATTTGTCCGGGTAGTTGTGCTGAAAGTGCCATGGGGAAAAAGAGACTTGCGAGCAGAAGCCCTGCAAAAACCCACCGGAGTCGTAAAAAATAAAACACACTCCGCTGGTTGTCAATGGTTAAAACAGATAATTGCATACGTTCAGATATTATTTGGATAAGGGTTATTCATCAATACCATAACTCAGCATCGATTTATAACCATGCACCGCAAAGATAAGGCAAACAATGACAAAATAGCAAGCCGAAGAAGTAAAAACGTTCCATCCGATGCAATTTTCATCAACAGATTTTTTGAGTACCTGAGTAACATAAGGAGAAAAGTATCCATTTAAATTTCACACTGAAAATGGAGGCCATTTGTTGTCAAAATAATTTGTACATTTGTAGCCAATACGCCTTAGGAACATCATCAAAGTGAGTAAGATTACACTATTTTTCCTTTAACCTATTTATTGATTTAACATACAAATAGTTGTTACTTCTTTATTGCAGACTTTGAATCGTTCCATCAATACAGAAAAAACGTAATCGCACAAAAATCGGGGAAGAGTAAAGACTGGACACTGAAGAAATTAAGAGTGGACAAAAAAATAAATTATTTACGATATGAAAAGAAACCTATTGATTCTCGCCATTGCAATGTTGGTTCCAATGCTTTTTAGTTGCACAAAAGATATAACAACAACTCAAGCGGTAAAACCAGGTATCGATATAAACGGCACAGTCAATGTTGCCACACCAGGCACTCTTTCCACTTTGTTATCTACGCAGAAAGACAGCATTACCACTCTTACCTTGACAGGAACGATTGATGCACGCGATTTTGTCATTTTACGTGACTCCATACCCTATCTCTCGACATTAAATCTTAGCAATGTAACCATTGCAGCATATAACGGGCGTGGCGGCACCTGTGAGGATACGATTTCCTATCCTGCAAATGTAATACCTGACTATGCTTTTTTTAACACGAACACTTTTAGAGGAAAGGCTGCTCTTTCCACGATCACACTACCCGTTTTAACTACTGCAATAGGATCATCCGCTTTTCAAAATTGCTCAAATCTCAAAAACATCACGATGAGTAATTCCATCGCTTCAATTGGAGATTATACTTTTTATGGTTGTTATGCGCTAACCAACTTCACGATTTCAAATTCGGTTACTTCGATAGGAAACTATGCCTTCGAATATTGCACAGGACTAACCAACATTACAATTGCCAATACAATTACTTCGATAGGAACAGATGCATTCGCGGGGTGCACGGGATTAAACGTGTCTAAAACGGTAAATGTTTCCGCAGGTGGTTTATTATCCTCTTTAACATCTCCCGAATTAAGAACAGTCACAAATCTCACCGTTACAGGTACCATTGATGCCAGCGATGTGAAATGTCTGCGTGATTCGATGCCTAATCTCTCCGTGCTTGATCTTAGCGCTGTCAATGTAGCGGCATATAATGGAAATGGGGGCACATGTCCGGATACTTTCTATCCTGCAAATGAAATGCCGGAGCATTCATTCTCCATTTTCAGCAATAGAGGCATAACAAATCAAACCCTTACCTCGATCAAGCTTCCCAATTCGGTTACTTCGATAGGAATAAATGCTTTTATGTATTGCATCGGGTTGACTAATGTCACAATCCCCAATTCAGTTATTTCAATCCAGGAAGATGCTTTTGCTTTTTGCACTTCATTGAAAAATGTCACCATTCCCAATTCGGTTACTTCAATCGGACAGTCTGCTTTTTATGGTTGCACAGGATTAACTAATGCCACAATTGCCAATTCAGTAGCATCAATAGGAATAGATGCCTTTTATAATTGCAGTAGCCTGACCAGCATTAAAATTCCAAGTTCGGTTACTTCAATCGCACAAAATGTTTTTTATGGATGCTCGGGATTAACCAGTATTACTATTCCAAGTTCAGTTACTTCTATAAAAGATGATGCTTTTTATGGTTGCACAGCACTGACAACCATTTATAGCTTAAGTACCACACCTCCTACACTCGGAAGTTATAGCTTTGGCATTGATACGTCTATTACATCCGTGTTTGTGCCTGCATCTGCAGTGGCAACTTATCAGGCTGCTACCGGTTGGAGCGGGTTTACTGTCTATCCTAATACGCAACAATAACTTTTTATAGAATCTTCAATCGTATGACAGGATACACAATGCTCCGGTATTGTGTATCCTGTCATATTATTTCAACCAGTCAGGATCATGCTTACGAATGATCATTTGCCCCACTCTTCCGAAGTCATTACTTTTGCTTGTCGTGGAAAGATTTTAGTGGTGAGCACACGGTGAACTTCCTCATCCATATCGGCACAACAATCGGAAAGAACTGTCAGAACGTAATCCTTGTCGGCTGCTTCGCGTAAGGTAGACAACACGACACCGCTTGTTGAAATACCTGAAAGAACAAGGTGTTTTATTTCAAGCGACATTAGCACCTTTTCCAAATCGCTACCGGCAAAAGCACTTACTCTCTTTTTGGTCACAATGACATCATCTCGTTTCGGAGCAACCGATGCATGAATCTGCATGGCTTCTTCCGTATCAAAGTTTATGATACTATTCCTTATTGCTGAAAATGATTTGTTGTTCAAACCAGGTTCAGGGTATTCTTTTCTAAACCCGACGACCGCATAAATAATAGGGATACTATTCTCACGAGCTGTTTGAATGGCTTTGGTCATCGAATGAAAGAAGGTGGTGGCATCCTTTAACCTTTTCACGGTAACTCCCTGAACATCCATTACTAACATGGCCGTATCCTGCGGATAATTCATCTGTTCCATGATCATTTTGTTTGTTATAAATAAATGTACTTATGCCTGATGAAGAAACATCAGCTATTTTCTACTACATTCAAGTGTATGTTTCGGTGGGCTGCTGTCGTGTTATGCCAATTGATTTACCACGCTACAAATGTTTCGTCACTCTGTGGTTTTTAAGTTATTCTAAGGTACAACGTACCATAAGATCTATAGCAGGATAAACAGAAAAAGCATACGATGCAGCGCACCGAAACATCATGCAAAACCAATGTGAATCCGGAATGCAGGTATCACGTCAGATATTCATACAATCATATTTCTCTACACTTAAGAAAAGCACTTTTCGTAGGCTTGAATAGCGTTTTCCTGACATGCATTAGAAGCAAAATTACCCATTCGTTCACAGAAATCCACCAATTTGAGTGTTGACCATAATTCCACTCTACCGGCGAAAGGCACTTCACCGGCTTTCATTTTAAGCTCATGCAGTATGTCGGGTGGAGTTTGTACGTCGTACACCAAAACCGTGTTTGGAAAAGCCAATGCTTCCTGGAAACGCAATTTAACAGCGGAACAAATGAAGTAAATGATGTTGTTGCAGATAAGTTGCGGGTTATTGCAAAACAACCCGAAATTAACCGGTTGAAACCAATTGATCTTAGATGATTTGGTATAATCAATTGAGAAATAAGTATCCAATTCTTCCAATGAAAAACAAGAAGAGTCAGCCACAACGGTTCGATTGCCATCTTTATCTTTCTCATAAGATAAAACAGCCATTTTATTATCCGCTATGTATAACGAATATTCAGCCTTAGGATGTTTCGCGAAAATCATTCCATCCCGATATTTCCCGAATCCAAATCTATTGGCAATCAGAAATGAAGCAACATTATGAATTTCCATATGATTTATAGTTTAATGTGTATTAAAAACTTATCCGCCAATATAGCATGGTGATCAGTTGCCTGAAAACCAAGATCGTTATCCGATTCAAGAGTTGTCATCATCCGAAAGATGTTTATAGTTGTGAACATCAATAGCATATTGATGAATTCTCAGTCCGATGACTCTGTCCGTGATACCCAAAAGATGAGCAGCCTTGGCACTATTTCCTTTCGTAGTGATCAATGTATCAATAATCATTTGTTTCTCCACTTTTTCCATCACAATGGCAAGAGATCCTTTGTTCTTCGTGTCCGACGAAGATGCCGACTGCAAAGTAGGTGGCAAATTATAGGAACGAATCACATTGTCGCTGCTTAAAACCATCGAACGTTCAATGACATTTTCCAGTTCCCGAATATTTCCCGGCCAATGATATATCATTAACAGATCAAGCGCCCCACTGGTAATACGTTTAATGTCAGTACCGTTGGCTATGTTCAGCTTATGTATGAAATGATCGACTAAAATAGGAATATCGGCCCGTCGTTCACGAAGCGGAGGCACATAAATCGGGAAAACACTGATACGATAATAAAAGTCTTCACGAAAGGTGTTTTGTTTGATCATCTCTTCCAGGTCATGATTGGTAGCGGTAATGACACGAACATTTACACTGATGGTCTTGATGCCTCCAACACGTTCGAACTGGCGTTGTTGAAGCGCACGAAGCAATTTCACCTGAATGGAAAGCGGTACATCTCCTATTTCATCTAAAAAAATGGTGCCGCCGTCGGCCATTTCGAAACGTCCCACGTGTTGTGCATTTGCACCTGTAAAAGAACCTTTTTCATGACCAAACAATTCGCTTTCGATTAATGTCTCGGGTAAAGCTGAACAGTTTACTTTGATAAAAGGGCCGTTGGCACGCGGACTGGCTTTGTGAATGGCTTCGGCAATCAATTCTTTGCCCACTCCGCTTTCACCACGAATCATTACTGTTGTGTTAGTTGGTGCCACTTTATTGATTAATTCATACAAATCGCGCATCAATGAAGAATTACCTTCTATATTGGAGGGTTTTACTGGTGGCGCACCTCTTAAACGCCTGTTTTCTTCCCTCAATTCTTCAATTTCTTCTATCTGCTTTTGCCGCATCGCCACATTTCTGGCAATCAACGAACCGACGACATTCATAAATTTCAATTCCGATGTGAAATCCACATAACCATCATACTGTTTATGAATGCTTAAAGTGCCTCTTATCTGGTCATTGGAAACAATAGGAACACAAAGAAAAGCTATTTTATCCTTGGTAGATGTGTCCATTCCCATCTTATTCAAAAAAACATCATTGTCGGAAATATCAGGAATGACCATGGCTTTTTTTGTGCGTACCACTTCTCCGATAATTCCTTCTCCGATCCGATATACTCCCTTGTTTTTTTCCTCTTCCGTCAATCCGTATGCAGCTCCGACGAATATAGTAGAGAAATTCCGGTTCAAAATGGTGATCATACTATGTTGAGCTGAAAGCAACTTACACAGTTTAGCCAATACATCATCAAGGTCTTTATGAATATCATGACTATTTGTAATGATATGACTCACTTCAAATAAAAACGTCAAATCGATCTCGGCAAAACAATCTCTTCTTATTTTTTCACAATACATAACCCTATCGTTTTTTGAATAAACAGAAATACATTGCAAAGATACAATTTCTATCATATTGTAAACATAAAAACCATTATTTATTCCATAATAATACTATATTCTTTTATTACATAACAAAAAGATATTTCAAAGAACATGCATTCTTACGTATTGCTTACTTCATAAGATGCTACAAATGTCTCTAATGTAAAGACTCCCGCCGGTTTGGAATTGAAAGAACCTGAATAATCTATTTCTTCATACAAAAGATATATTCGGAAAAACCGAAACTCGTTTCTCAGGCATATTTCTCTCTCTTTGGGGGAGGTTAGGAGGAGGCCAACAAATAAAACTTAATAAATAGCCCGATTCCATGTGAATAAGGCCGAAAGTCAAGATGATTTCATCTTCAAACGCATTACGACGGGTATCAGAAAATGCTAAAGAGTAATTCATCTCCCAATTGACGGACGTTTGCCTCGTGAACAGTCTTTATTTGTTCATAGCGCTCAATCATATCCTGTCCGAATCGTGTTATTTCAGCACCACCTCCATTTACACCTCCCCGTTTACGGATTACCATCGGATGAGGAGACAACAGATTCATCTGCTGAACATATGTCCATGCTTGTTGATACGACATATCCATCTTTTTCGAAGCCGCCAGAATGGAGCCTGTCAATATGATTTGTTTCAAAAGTTCTATACGTTTACCATTCAAAAAGCAGATGCCCTCCTTATCAACTTTAAGAGTCGCGGTAATGCTAAAGGAGTGCTCCATGCGTTATTCATTTTGACATATAATAATCAAAATGTGTGCCACCGGTTATATATGGTTATGAAATAACACTTTATACAATAAGACATGTCGATTGAAACCCATTTTGAATCACGGATTTGTAGAAAAAAGAACCTAAATGTTACAAAAATGTAGGATTCAGGAACTGCGGAAGTTACGAAAATCGTGAAGTTATGGAAGCCATACGGCAATATAGCCATATATGTAACCGATTATATGAAGACTATAAATAGTTACATCAAAGAACAAGTGAAGATGTCAATTCAATCTTAGATTATTCGCCCCACTCTTCCGAAGTCATTACTTCCGCTTGCCGTGGAAAGATTTTAGTGGTGAGTACGCGGTGAACTTCCTCATCCATATCGAAACAACAATTGGAAAGCACCGTCAGCACGTAATCTTTATCCGCTGCTTCGCGTAAGGTAGACAAAACCACACCGCTTGTTGAAATACCTGAAAGAACAAGGTGTTTTATTTCAAGTGATCTTAGCACCACTTCCAGATCACTGCCGGTAAAAGCACTTACTCTCTTTTTGATTACAACGATATCGTCCGGTTGCGGAGCCACCGATACATGAATCTTCATAGCTTCTTCCGTATCAAAACTCATGGGTCTGTTCTTTATCGCCGAAAATGCTTTGTTGTTCAAACTCGCTTCGGGGTATCCCTTTCTAAACCCGACGACCACATAAATAACCGGCATCTTCTTGTCACGAGCCGTTTGAATGGCTTTGTTCATCGAATGAAAAAAGGCGTTGGTGTCTTTTAACCTGCTTACTGTTGCGCCCTGAACATCCATCACTAACAGGGCTGTGTTTTGATTACAATTTTTCTGTTCCATTGTCCTTTTGTTTTGTTGAGAATAAATAGCTCGACATGATGCCGTCAAGCACGATTCCGATGAGAAATACAACTTCTAACATTTCGTTTCCTGCAGAGATTTTACTTACACTAAAAAGAATAAAGCCGGCAAATAAATTAACAGATGCCCATAATGTGTTCACCATGGGTGAAGACAATCCCTTTCCGGGTGGTTTGGCAAACGGAGTCGGAAATTTATCTCCCGAAATCCCATGTATAAAATGGGGAAGGGCGTTTACGAAGAATGCTCCTGCAAAAAATGCAGCAAGATAATGATACCATTGTATGGATTCCATAGCGTTTGATGTTTTAGTTTATGAGTATCTGATATTTATCCTAAAGTCATATTTAGTTTATTCAATTATCTGTTTTATTACCTAACCGACATTTACAGTAGGGGTTTCGCCCCAAACCCCAGTTACTTTTTTGTCTTGACACCAAAAAGTAACCAAAAAAGGTCAAGACGAGGCCATTCGTTAGTCAACCTTTGTAAAATCAGATAGGTAATAAATCGGACATTTATTTTAGTTTATCATTCAATAACGACCGATGTGTCTTCCAGTTCCACAAGGGTTGTTTTATCTTTTTCTTTCAGCATCTCTTTCCGCAATAAAGGCAAAAATATCACTGCAATTAAAATAGCTGCAATGCCCTGAGCTAAAATAGTATTTGGCGTTCCGATGTATTGTGATACTGTTCCAATCAATAATCCTCCCAAAGGTTGCAGTCCGAAAAATGCCATGGCAAAAAAACTGAGAGACCTTCCCCTCATTTCAGCCGATGAACCGGTTTGTATAATGGTGTTGCTCACCGTTGTTTGCGACATCATGGCGAAACCTGCCAGCATGGCGAAAAACAAAGCGATAGGGAAATTGGTTATATGTGAAAACAGAGCTAATGCCACCCCTAAGATCAATAGATTGACAACTAAAATATTTTTCAAATTAGCACCTGTTTTTAAGGACGCCAAGAAGATGGCGCCAACCAATGATCCAAGTCCGATAAGGCTGTTCAGATAACCATAAGTAGAAGCATTCCCTTTAAAAATAACCTTTGCGTAAACTGGAAGTAATGTGGTAAAAGGAAGCACAAATAAACTTACAAACGCGATAAATAAAAGCACGATACCAATGGAGGGAGTCTTCTTTAAATAGACAAATCCCTCTGTAAACTCTTTCATCACTTTGTTTGAATGTAGATGAGGAACAAAGGGTGGAATTTTTATAAGTAGCAACGAAGTTATTACGGCTAAATAACTTAACGCGTTGATCAGGAAGCAGGTTCCGGCACCTAATTTTTCCAGCACGATGCCTGAAATGGCAGGTCCTATCAACCACGCCAATTTTCCCATCGATGAATTGAGAGCTATCGCGTTGGGCAAATCTTCTTTTTTTTCTACCATCTCATTCAACATAGATTGTCTGGCAGGTAAATCAAAAGCGTTGATGATTCCCAGTATAACACTGATTGCAAATATTTCCCAAACCGTGTAACGCGTAAAAATAACCAATGCAGCAAGCAAAAAAGCCTGAATCATGGATGCTGTCTGTGTAATGATCGTAACCCGATAGCGATTATACCGGTCGGAAACCACACCACCCACAGGAGAAAAGATAAACGATGGAAACTGAGTGGCAAAGACAGCCAAACCCAGCATAAACGTTGAATGAGTTTGGGTATATACCAGCCAATACACGGCTGTGCGCTGCATCCAGGTACCAATCAACGACACGGATTGTCCTGAAAAATACAACTTGTAGTTACGGCTTCTGAATGCTCTGAAAGTATTGATATTCATCCTGCTAATCAACAAGTTTTGTCAACACCTCAATGGCATCCTTTAATGTCTCCCGTTCAGCTTCCGTGGTTCTTTCTGAAATTGCCTTCTCAAGCCATTCCATGCTTCTGCTCCTTTTTTCTTCAATAAATTGTTTCCCTTTTGAAGTGATCGTTATGATTACCTTTCTTTTATCCTCTGTGGAAGGAGTCTTTTCAACATACCCGTGAAGGTGAAGTTTATGGATGATTTGCGACATCGATTGACTCGTCACCTTCTCTTTGGCCGCTAATTCAGACGGAAGCAGTTGTTGATGTTGATAAATCATCGATAAGGTGGAACGTTCCGTCAAAGAGAGCGATTCATCATGTCTCACCTCATTGCGTATCACTTTTATCAAACGCGACATGGCCATGCGTAAGCTTGCAGCCAGTTCATTATCATTTATTTCCGGCATCGTGTAATTATTAAAGTTACTTACTAAGTTTACTTGGCAAAATTACTTTATTATTTCCAATATCACAATGCGGTTTTTCACGATTAGCGCAAAGTTTTTCTACTTCCATTCAGTCCTTGATTTTTACTTGAGACACTATTTGCAATTACTACAAGCCCAATCGCTTTCATTAAGAGAGCAAGTATCCCGTTTTGACCCTCTAAACTTACTCCTTTTATCCCATTCGTACCTCATTCTTATTTATAACTGATTAAAAATACAGATATACTACATATAAAGCAGATATATTACTCTCCTTTAAAGAGGAGCCATATATGAGCGATATATGAGTTATATATGAGTTATATCTATGGAGAAACCATGGAGAAGATAAGCAAAAGAAGAACAGGAATAACCCGGAAGAAACAAAATAGGGACAGAATTACAGAATTGACACGTTCTGATAACGGAAAAACGGAAGAAAAACAGCATGAAGAATTGCAAAAACCGGGAAAGATAAAAAATTAAAGGCTATTGAATTTTTGTATTCTAAAACAAATATTTTTCACGATATAAATTATTTATGGAATAGTTTGTAAATTAAAAACAATATATTTGCAGAGGAAAAGTCCCGAGAAAATTGTCTGAATCAGAACCAAAGGTCACTGACCAGAGGGAGGTAATTTACACCTGTTTAGCGCACAAAGAGAATCCTGTCTGAATCAGGATTCTCAGAATTATAGAATTGGCAGAATAAGAATGATAAAGCGTTTGTTTTACTTCCAACGCCCAGTTACATTTAAATAGAGATTATCTGCAAAAATGTGTAGCATTTTTTTTGAAGTTATCTAAATAAGAGTGACCTTTGAAACGAATATCATTTAGGAACGAGGTAACTGCGAGAGAAGCTCAGAGAGAGAGCCAAAAGTGATAATTACAGCTAAAACGGATTTGTAATCAGTGTCTAAAAGCAGAAATGTCACAACTCAAAGACCAGTGGCAGCGAAAAGGATAAATGTAGCAGTTACAAACTGCAATGGTTACGCACAAGTTTCCGCTTCGCTCAAACTTGCGCTAAGCGGAACTACGATTCTATTTCTCAATATAAATTTATATTTATTTTACGCGATTGACGATTGAACTTAATTTATTTATTGAAGTCGTCTTGACTTTTTGTTTTTAGAAAAATTTCCACTGACTTTCATGTTTTTTCAGCCTAATTTTATATCATTTTCAGAAGAAAACGGACACAAAAAGATGATTTTACTATAAAGAGATGGCTTCTATGAGTTCAAAAATATCAAAGATAGCTATTATCGGAAAAGTCAAGACGACTTCATTGTATTGCCTATGAAAAATCAAATTCTTACTGTTTTTCTGAAACACAGAAAATACTTTTACCTATTAATGAGTATTGGCACATTGTGTTGTTTTACCCAATGTGCCAAAGATGATGTGCCAACCATTGTAGGCACATGGAGGTGGATATACACATACGCTGATTATCTACTCGGGCCGAATAATCCTAAAACACCCTCTAATACTGGAATTGAAGAAACAGTAATATTTTATTCGGATCAAACGTGGAAGCAGATTCAGAATAATGTTACGACAGATTCCGGCAGCTTTACATTAGGGCATGGTAGCTATTTACCTTATCAGGGAGCCGGTGAATATGTTTATGACAGTATTGTTTTTTATAAAAACAATGTTCCTGTGGGATGGGATGCTTATGAAATTCTGCATAATGACACGTTGGCTTTTATTCCTGGTCTTGCAGGTCGATTTTCATCTTATTTTGTACCGAATAATGGTTCTAAATGGTATGTTAAGTAGTAGGAAATAAATAGTGTCATAAAACTTGATAGTTGAAATCGGCAAAGGTAATAACTTGCGAAAGTGTTCCAGATTAGTTAGTTCAAGTCTGAGCGAAGCGGAGACTTGGAATGGAAATAAAATCAGTCCCGAAAAGTCGGGATGTCACTTCGTTACCATTTGTAACTAATTAGAAGTTGAAAACTTCAACTATTTTGGGCACAAGATGCAGACAGGCGTCATACGAAATATGGTATCGTGACACTTCCAACATAACATCATAAAGAACGATTGAAAACCTATAAGCCCCGAATATCTAACAGATCAGAAACTCGAAGAGTTAAATGTGCATAACCCTCAACGAAGTTGGGGGTTAAAATGATAAAACACACCTCAACCCATAGGGTTGAACTAACTACTTAGAAAAATGCCAAGTTATCATCAACATTATTATCACATTGTTTTTGGCACAAAATACAGAAAGAAGACCATTCCGGATACATATTGTTCATTGTTATACAAATATATATGGGGCATTATTGAGAATAAAAAAGGTAAACTTCCGTCTCGGCGGATGTTCTCATCCGTCGCCGCAATGGAGTATAGGGATCTTTGATCTCGAAAACATAAAATTCAATATTGAGAGCAATAGACAATCAGCATCGGATTAATGGTTGTATAAAAGAGTTTGGGATAGAGTTTGATGAGAAGGATTTGGATTAATCTTTTTTTTTAATTCAACCCTGCGGGTTGCTTTCATTGTATTAAATCTTCCCCCAACTGTGTTGGGGGTTATGCACATTTAGTCCTTCGGACAGTCGTCAAACGCGCCTCTTTTTGCTCAAGTCTGAGCGAAGCGGAGACTTGGACTGGAAAGAAAACGTCTAAACTGTGATTTGTTTGATTAAATGATTGATATGATTAAGGATGTATATAAATATTCTGAACTGACGAGTAAGATAAAAGGAAGGTAAAAGAATAATCAATAGAATCAGGACATCATAAAAATCACAGTTCAGACACCTATTTAGCGAAGCGGAGACTTGTGCAGGAAATAGAAACAGTCCCAAAAAGTCGGGATGTCACTTCGTTTCCATTTGTAACTGATTGTGGTTACAAACCACTTTGGTTTCTAGTCCAGGTTACAAACTTGAACTAAGAAGATGCCAGCGAAGAGAATTATTGTGGTTCGTATATTAAAGGTTAGCGATAATGGTAAGAGAAACCACAACAACCAATGAAATACTGTTTCTAATGCTCTTGTTTAATAAAAAGCACTATATCGACAAGATATTACAGATATATTATAATAAATTGAAATGATATGACAATTGAAACATTTAAAATTCAAATTTTAGACAAAACGCTAGAAGACCTATCATTTAGACTTTCAAATACGAAATGGCCAAATCAGCTAAAAGACTCCAAATGGGAAAGTGGTTCTAAAAAGGATTATATGCAGTCACTCGTCTCTTATTGGCGGAGTAATTATAATTGGCGTTCTCAAGAAAATAATTTAAATAGTTATGCTCAGTTCAAATGTAATGTAGATGGGATTGATATTCATTTTATTTACGAAAAAGGGAAAGGAACAAATCCATTGCCTATTATTCTTACTCACGGATGGCCTGATAGTTTTGTCCGTTATCAGAAAATAATACCTTTACTTACTGACCCTGCCAGTTTCGGCGGTAATACGAACGACTCTTTCGATGTAATTATCCCTTCATTGCCAGGTTTCGGATTTTCTTCAATTCCAGAATACAGCGGATATAATAATTCACGGGTTGCTGATCTATGGGCAAAACTGATGACTGAAAAACTTGGTTATACAAAATTTGCCGCAGCAGGTGGCGATATTGGATCAGGCGTTACAAGATATTTAGCATTAAACTATTCGGAACTTCTTGTGGGGATTCATCTTACTGATATTGGCATCATTCGGGAAATTTTAACTTCAACGAACGAGCACAGCCTTTCATCACAAGAGTTACAATACAAAAAAACTGTTCAGCAATGGATGGCTCAAGAGGGAGGTTATATGTCTATTCAATCGACAAAACCTCTGACGCTGGCATACGGACTTTCTGACTCGCCAGTAGGTTTAGCTGCTTGGATTATTGAAAAATTTCATTCCTGGAGCGATTGCAAAGGCAATCTTGAAAATAAATACAGCATGGATGATCTACTTACCAATATTATGATTTATTGGCTTACCAATACGATTGGTTCATCAGCTCGTATGTATTATGAGAATACACATTCTTTGCCGACAATGAAAGAAATAAAAGTACCAACCGGACTTGCTCTTTTTCCTGAAGACATTTTATTGCCACCTAGAGAATGGGCTGAAAAAAAAATGAATATAATACATTGGACAAAGATGCCGCGTGGCGGACATTTTACTGCAATGGAAGAACCGGAGCTTTTCGTTGAAGATGTGCGTAAATTTTACAGAACACTTAGAACTTCAAAATAAGAATTGAAGTTAAAAGAAACTTTAAATTAGAAACTACTACAGCTTACACGCGCTCATAAGCAATGGCAGGGTATATAAGATTATATAATTCAATCTCGCATCAGGTCCTGGTGTATTTTGACAGTGAAACGCACATACCAGCACAGATTTGTAATCATATATCAAAACATTAAAACGAAGCATTCATATCAAAGCTCAAAGAGCTAAGCCAGCGAAAGAAAACTTACCAGTCTTAAATGTGGAATATTTGAAATCAAACAAAATGAAACGAGCATTAAATCACGATAAAACCCAAGACAATGATTATTTGCGAGTTCCATACGTCCTTAATGTAAAAAGTAAAAATAATCGTATGAAAAAGTATTTTTTAATCAGTTGCTTTCTGACGTCAGCTGTAGTAGGTTTTGGTCAGGACATTACAGGTGTATGGAATGGTGTACTTAAAGTACAAGGTATACAATTGCGATTGGTATTTCATGTTACTAAAACGGATACAGGATATTCTACTACCATGGATAGTCCCAATCAGGGAGCAAAGGACATTCCAATGAGTAAAACCACATTTGAAAATCAGGTTTTTACAACAGACATGGCAGCTGCAAATATTGAATATACAGGAAAATTAGACAGTACCAGTGTTATAGTTGGAACATTTAATCAGGCAGGACAATCATTCCCATTAAATTTAAGTCGTAAAGCAACTGAGGAAGTGGAATTAAAACGTCCTCAAAATCCTGTTAAACCTTACCCGTATTATTCGGAGGAAGTGACAGTTGAAAACAGGAAAGATAATATCACTTTGGCTGGCACATTGACTTTACCAAGCAAAGAAGGTAAATATCCGGTAGTGGTTTTGATTACGGGCAGTGGTCCACAGAATCGCGACGAAGAAATAATGGGACACAAACCATTTCTGGTTTTGTCGGATTATTTGACACGCCATGGCATAGCTGTTTTACGTTGTGACGACCGTGGAACATTTGCTTCGAAAGGTAGTTTTGCCAGAACCACTACGTTCGATTTTGCAACTGATGTGGAAGCCGAAGTCAGTTATTTAAAAACACGTAAAGATATTGACACAAAACATATCGGTTTGATAGGTCATAGCGAAGGTGGAATTATTGCACCCATGGTCGCTGTAAAGGATAAAGATGTAAGTTTTATTGTTTTAATGGCGGGGACAGGTGTTTCGGGCAGCAATTTATTACTTCGCCAACAAGAAGAAATAGGAAGGGCATCAGGCATGACCGAAGAAAAGCTGAAAGAAACAGCTGAAATAAACCGTAGTGCATTCAATATTATTGAACAGTCGGCCGATTCGGCAACTATTTCTCAAAAACTTACAGGGTACCTGAATCAGAAAATGAAAGAAAATCCAGAAATGGATATTCCTAAAGGAAAATCCGCTAATGAAATCATCCAACAGCAGATTGCACAGATTACTTCGCCCTGGATGCTGAATTTCATCAAATATAATCCGGCACTAATGCTTGACAAAGTGAAATGCCCTGTACTGGCAATTAATGGAGACAAAGACTTGCAGGTTTCATCGAAAGTAAATCTTCCGGCCATTGAAAATGCTTTGAAAAAAGGTGGCAATAAAAACTATACGATTAAAGAATTACCCGGATTAAATCATTTGTTTCAGGAATGCAAAACAGGATTACCTCAGGAATACAGCACTATTGAACAAACAATTTCACCGTTGGCATTGGAAACAATGACGAATTGGATAAAAGAAATAATAAAATAAGAACCGAACCCCGCTAGCGCGGTTTTTGTAAACCGTGGCTAAAAACATGAATGTCACAGGTCAAAGACCTGCGCCAGCGAAGGAAGGAAGGGGAAAATGATTACTTATAAACCGGATAGAATAAGAGTGCCCATGAAAGAGTTGATAAAGTTTCGTCATATCCTTCTTTGGTGTCTTGCGTTAATGTTTTTCGGTTGCGTTACCTCACGACATATCGAAACAAAGCAGGACAAAGAAGTATATAAAGTTTTAGGGCTGAATAAAGAAAGAAAAGATAACTTTGCCCTTTACAAAGAAGCTGGTTCCTGGCTGCACGTTCCACATGTGTATGGTGGTGCATCCCGCAAAGGAACGGACTGCTCTTTTCTGGTATACACTATTTATAAAACGGTTTATGGTAAAATTCTTGAACGTAATTCGGCAGGTATGCTGAATACAAACTGCAAAAGAATAAGTAAGAAGCAACTTAAAGAAGGAGATCTGATCTTTTTCAACACAATCGGGAAGCCTGAATCGCACATTAACCATGTAGGTATTTATCTCAAAGACAATAAATTCTTGCACACTTCCACTTCAAGGGGAGTTATTGTCAGCGATTTGGATGAAGATTATTACCGTAAGACCTGGGTTTGCGGTGGCAGGGTGAAGTGAAGCCCCATTTAGAACAATATGACTTGTGATGGAAATGGCAAATGAAGTATTAGGATGTATTACGACGACGACATACTGATTTAAAATCGCTTTATATATTAAAAAAGTGCGGAGTCAGCACGCTAAACTCTGACAATAGGACAATGAAAACGAAACTATTTCTTATCGCTTTTATGTCATTATTATTAACGATGACAGTAACTGCACAAAACAAAGGCTTTATTGGTGTTATATTCGAAAAGAGCACTTCACAAAACTGGGGAAAAGATCGATTAGTGGTTGATGCTGTCAGACCACATTTTCCTGCGGACCGAGCTGGTATAAAGCCTTATGACATTATTACCCAAATCAACGGACAACCTGTTGACAACCTGACATCAGAGCAGGCAACAAACTTAATTGCCGGTAATGCCGGCACTCAGGTAACCTTGTCTGTAATACAAATCGGACAAGCTGCCGCCCGTAATATTACACTTACACTGGAACAAGGCTGGCCGGATAACAGTTTTTGCGAAGCGGACCTGTTGCCATTGTTGTCTCCTTCGTTAAACGTAGTCGCTAATCTCAATGTGCAAAGCAATGGAGTTTATTGTCAGTGTGTAACTAAAGGTCAAATAATAACAAACCGTGATTATATAGTAACTTACTACAGCATTCTTTTAAAGGATAAGAATGATAACATACTCATTGATCCAACCAGACCCATTGCTCTTACAGGGAATTTTAATAATTTTGTCATCGACCAGATAAACAAAAACACCATCCGTGATCCGGATGCAAATTTTGAATTATATAAATCATTTGACTTTGAATTCTCCGATGTGAATAATCCTATTCGGGAAAAGCAATTGGCGACCGTTCTGCAATCATATCTGGAAGAAAAAGGATTGAAAAGAGACAAAGAGAACCCCGATTTGTTGGTATTCATCACCTCTTATTCGGGTGACGAAAAACAATATGTACCACCGACACAACAGGTAACAACACGTTATCAATTCGGTTATGATATATGGTCGGGGTTCGGTAATAAACAGTATGTGGAATCTCAACAACAAGGTGGTTATACTGAAGTAACCTATATCGCTTCATTAAAGGTTGCTATCATGGATGCACATAAAGCACAACAAAAACCAAAAGTTCCACCTATTGTTTGGCAATCGGAATTTAATACATCTTCTACCTCCAAAGTTGAATTGTTAGATTTAGTACAAATGCCTGTGTTCAGTTGGATGATACGCCATTGTTATCCTGTGCAAGATCCGGGTATCAAATATGAAAGCGAGAGTAGCCCTAAAGACCCTCTTCCTAATGGCGAATGCGGGAGACTGCAACTATTTTTCTATACCGGTATTTGTTATAGTAAAGATGTTCCTAACAAAGTCGTTTACGTATATCCTGAAAGCCCCGCAGATAAAGCAGGTATTCAGGTAGGAGACATTATTACCGCCGTCAATAATCGTCCGATGCCTACTACAAAGAAAGAGCTCATGGGTGATTTTATAAATAAAGTAAAAAACAAAATCGACGATAAAACGGGTAAAATAAAGATCTCATTATTGGACGACCCCAAGTACAAAGCAGGATTTACCTATTTGGACAATGCTTACGAAAGTCCCAAAACAACTTATACTTTTGAAGTGAATCGTAACGGTAGCACTCAAACAATCTCCATTACTCCCGAAAAAAGAATTTACAACTGGGGATCCAATAATGATGGACAAGGGATGTATCCTACAAGTAAATAATTGGTTATGGAATTTTTAATTTTTAGCTAATGTTCAAGACCTTCGGTTCCTATCATTAAAAGCTGCCTGATTACAAATCAGGCAGAACAAAAAGGAGAAAATATATGCAATACATTTATCACTATCTTTTTGAAGCAATGTGGATTATTTATTTGATATATTGGTGGACAATGTCCAGAGATGTCAAAGTAACCATTCGAACCGAGTCTTCATTATCACGACTTACTCGTTCAGTCTCAATTATTCTAGCAGCATTGCTTCTCTATTTTCCAAAATTACCAATTTCATTTCTTGACTTGAGATTTCTTCCGCTAAGCAATCTGTGTTTTTGGATTGGTGCAATAATTACTGCTGGGGGTCTATATTTTTCTGTCTGGGCTCGTCGTTACTTAGGGAAAAACTGGAGCCAAGCTGTCACCATTAAAGAAGATCACGAACTCATTACAAATGGGCCATACGCCTTAGTTCGTCATCCAATTTATACAGGATTTTTATTTGGCTTTATCGGCACATCAATAGCAGTAGGCGAATGGCGTGGAATGATTGCAGTGGCTCTTGTTTTTGGAGCATTATTGTACAAATTAAAATTAGAAGAGAAATGGCTACGTGAGCAATTTGGTGATTCTTATGAGATATACTGTCTGAGAGTGTCTGCCTTAGTACCATTTATAATTTAGGCTATTAAAACACTTGATCTCTATTCCTATTTTGAATTCTGAACAATAAAGACGCATATGTCCATTGTCCATAGTGTCTTGATAAGTCCTATACTCGGCATAACGTCTTGCTATGTCGGCGGCGTTGAATCTGTCTGGTACATTCCGAACCTATCTGATAAGCTGCCGAACGAATATGAAAGCGAAACCGGATTATCTATTGCCTGAAGAATTTCAGGATCGTTCCTGTCCCGTCAAATTTGTAATAAGGAGCCGGAATTTAATAAAAATACAAACATGAAGAAATTCATTATTTTGATTCTTTTACTGGACTGCAATACACTATTCGGACAAAACATTTCCGGGGTTGTGTTGAATGAAAAAAGTAAGTTACCTATTGAATATGTCAACATTGGAGTTCTAAGAAAGAATATAGGTACGGTTTCCGATTGTAATGGAAAGTACAACTTGATAATAGATTCTCAATTCGATAACGATACCCTACTATTCTCGAATATCGGTTACTTGCCATATTCAATAAAAATTGCAGACTTAAAAAGAGGACACAACAAAAACATCTTCTTAAAAGAGAAAGCTTATGACATTAATGAAGTAATAGTCAGACCAAAAAAATTCAAACAACGAACATTAGGCGTTTCAACACATTTCAAAAAGATTTCTGTTGGTTTCAAAGACAACTTGTTAGGCTATGAGTTAGGAATTTTGATGAAAGTAAAAAAAACCGCTTTAATCAAACGTGTAAATATCAACATTTCGGCATGTTCTTATGATTCTATCTTCTATCGGCTAAACATATACAAAGTGCTTGGCAAAATGAATTTTGAGAATATTCTAAGTAACCCTATTTACATCCGTCTGGCAAAAAACGATGTAAAAGATGAAATTCACATTGATTTACAATCTCAAAACATTGTGGTTGATGGCAATTTTCTTGTAACCCTTGAACAAGTTAAGAATTTAGGGAAGGGGTATCTATATTTTTGTGCAGGTTTAATGCATAAGACATATTACAGAAAAACAAGCCAGGGAGAATGGCAAACAGCACCAATTGGGATTGGGTTAAGTGTTGATGCAGATATTGAAAAATAAAATTCTTGAATCGAGAGAAAAAGAAATCGATATGGCAGCATTAAATTATAGAGATGCAACGCGAAATGATTTGGTACGAATTGTGGAAATCTATAATTCTACCGTGCCTTCAAGAATGGTTACTGCTGATACGGAATCAGTAACAGTAGAAAGCAGACAAAAATGGTTTGAAGAACATACACCATCCAAGAGACCATTATGGGTCATTGAAAATTCTGACCATGCGACCATTGGCTGGGTTAGTTTTCAATCATTCTATGGCAGGCCGGCTTATGACTCAACGGTTGAAATAAGCATCTATTTAGATACTCAATACAGAGGACAAGGTGTGGGAAAAGAAATACTCCGGTATTGCATCAATAATGCGCCTAAGTTCGGGATTAAGACATTGCTCGGATTTATTTTTGAACATAACGAACCAAGCTTACGGCTTTTCAGCCATTTTGGATTTGAAGATTGGGCAACACTGCCAAACATTGCTCTGCTTGACGGACAAGAAAAAGGACTGAAAATAGTTGGAAAAAGAATTGCTTGAAAAAAGGATTTGTCACGTTAATGCAGCTTTGTACTGTTAGTCAGGGCTTCACTTGGAGAGGCTGTGTAAAAACTCGACCGTTACCCCCAATAGCTAAACTCACAAGTTATTTATGACACAATTAATTCATAACTATTCAATATCCCGAATAAAAGAAGCTTCTTTTTCTACAAAAAAAGGCTTCTTGCCTTTTTATACCATTTTGAAAGTGTAATTTTCAAGTTTTATCAATAAATCAGACATAGGACTGATATTAAACAGACGGCGTAGGTTATAACAAGTGGCATACAAATCAACTTCAATTTGAACTTTCTTTTGAGAAGTTAATAGAATCGGGATTTTCCCCATCCACATTTTTATTGTTCCAAACACATGCTCTATAATTGCTTTTCGCTTTTCTACCAGTTTCTGATAATCTTCAGTTTTTGAACGGTTCCTATATTTGATTAAATCCTTAAAATTCAATTTCATTTCAAGTTTTCGCCCATGAACTTTGTCTTTGGTACACTTTCCAAATAAAGGGCAATGTTTACATGGATTTTTCACAACCCGATATATAAAAACTTCTTTGCCCTTTCTGATTTTTGTACCTGTACAAATTAGTTTTTCTCCCTTTGCACAAACAAAATAATCTTCTTGTTCATTGTATTCAAAGTAAATCCCTTCTGCTTCATTTTTCATATTGGGGGTTTCCGGCATGGCTACAACACAGGTGGTTACTTCATTTTTCTCAACTGCCGTTATTTCTTCACTGGTGGCATATCCTTTATCTGCCAAAGCCGTATCAGGATAAATCCCTATTTGGTCTTTACTCGCTTCTACATTTGCTAGCAAAAGATGTTGATCTCCTTCATCTGTACTGACAAAACCGGATGTTATCATTTTGTTTTTGGCATCAACACCAACCTGAACATTGTAGGCTGGAAGAAAACCATCCAAAGTTTTCATCCTTTTAGCTTGCGGATCATTGGCATAATAATCTTTTATGCCTTGTTTTTGCATCATCGCCAACAATGCTTCCTGTTCTTTTAGTTGGGCTTTGAGCTGCGCTACCTGATCCTGAAGAACTAATATCTCTTGGTTATCTTCTTCTTGCTCTGACAAATCGTCTTTACGGTCATTTTTGTCCAAAATATCCAAATAGCCTTGCAGGTCCTTTTCTATCTCTTGCATACGTTTCTGGATATCCTTTGCGTTTAAAAACTCTTTACTAGTGTATGCCTTTATCTTTGTGCCGTCAAATGCTTGCAAACTGCCATCTATAAAACCCTCTGATTTTAGAAACAAACGAAACTCTCTGGCTATGCTTGAAATTAGTTTTGAATTATCCTTTCTAAAGTCTGAAATCGTTTTATGGTCCGGCTGTTCATTCCCAAGAAGCCAGATTACCTCCATGTTTCGATAGGTTTCCTGCTCTAAACGACGACTACTATTTATACGGTACATATATCCATACAAAAATAACATCAGCATTGCCGCCGGATGATAGCTTTTGCGACCTGTCTTTTTATGACCTTTGTTGTTGTCAAAAAGACCTGGCTTGTCTTTATAGAGCTTTAAAACAAGCGCATTGATAAAACGCACGGAATTATTCTTTGACACCCAATCTTCCAATTGATTCTCCAATATCAACTGGTATCTGTTTATCTCTTTTATAGCCATTGAAGTTGTTCTTCTATTATGCTTTAAAGATACAAAATCCGCTGCGTACTATAAAATAAATTAACCCAAATGTTGAGTTTTTACACAGCCTCTTCGAGTGAAGCCCTGACTATGCACGAACAGCAAGCTTCAATGTCAATTAATCTCTCTATCTTTGCTTCAGTTCATCTTAATACTTCAAAACTTTTTTGCTTTATGACCACTATCGGACTTCTTTCCGACACACATAATTATCTAGATCCACGTGTCTTTAAGCATTTTGCTGCCTGTGACGAAATATGGCATGCCGGCGATATCGGCACATTAACCATTGTCGATCAACTTACTTCATTCAAAAAACTTCGTGCTGTACATGGCAACATCGATGGATACGAAATACGCCAGATATGTCCCTTGTTTCTTCGTTTTCAATGCGAACAAGTCAACGTTCTTTTGACACATATCGGTGGCTATCCCAATCATTACAGCATGGAAGCCAAAGGATTGCTTCACACCGAAGTCCCCGATTTGTTTGTTTGCGGTCATTCGCACATTCTCAAGGTGCAATATGATCAACATCTTAAAATGTTAACCGTCAATCCCGGAGCTGCAGGACAATATGGATTTCATAAGGTGCAAACCCTTTTGCGCTTCGTAATTGATGGAAGCAACATTCGTGACATGGATGTAATTGAGTTGTCATCATCTTCAAACGAATTAAAATAAACAGAAAGGAATCATCCTGTTTTTTTGACAATTGCTGCTTTTGCACTACCTTTGTGTAATAAATTAAAGCATATGGAAGAAAACATGCACAAACAATTGACCATTGCGCTGGTGGCTCACGACAGGCGCAAAGTTGATATGGTTGAATGGGCAACATATAACGCCACCACCCTTTCTCAACATAAGATCATTTGTACCGGTACTACCGGAAGTTTGATTCAAAAAGCATTCAGTGAAAAAGGTATCCAGGCTGATATCACTTGTGTCAACTCGGGGCCGATGGGCGGTGATGCAGAAATTGCCGCTTTGGTGGCACAAAAAAAGATCGATTTGGCTATCTTTCTTATTGACGACTTGTTTGCACAACCTCACGAAGCCGATATACAAATGTTATTGCGCCAATGCCGCATTCACAACACGCCTATTGCCTGCAACCGTTACAGTGCCGACCTGATGATTACAAGTCCATTGTGGGACAATAGAGATTATAAACCTGCTGAAGCACAATATATCCCGTTCAATCGAAACTCTCTCAAGAAAAAGAAACAGTAACCCATATGTGACTTTGTTGAAAAGTTACTCAAACAACACCTTTATTAATCATGCAATTAACGATCGCTGTTTTGCCCGGTGATGGCATCGGGCCTGAAATTACACAAACCGCTTTGGAAGTAACAAAAGCGATTGTTCAAAAATTTGGACACCAACTAACATACGAGTTTGGAATAGTTGGAGCCTGTGCCATTGATAAGACAGGAAATCCTTATCCCGAAGAGACGCATGCACTCTGTATGAAATCGGATGCTGTTCTGTTTGGAGCCATTGGCGATCCGCGGTTCGACAACAATCCATCGGCTAAGGTTCGTCCGGAACAAGGATTACTTGCCATGCGCAAAGAGTTGGGCCTTTACGCCAATATCCGTCCGGTGACTACGTTTCCATCATTACTGCACAAATCCCCATTACGAACCGAATTGATTGAAGGAGCTGATTTGATTTGCATTCGTGAATTAACGGGAGGTCTCTACTTTGGAAAACCTCAGGGACGTTCGGAAGATGGCAACAGTGCGGTAGACACTTGCTTTTATTCACGTGAAGAGATTGAACGCATCGTAAGATTAGCTTATGGTTACGCACAAAAACGCCGAAAGAAACTAACCATCGTGGATAAAGCTAACGTGTTGGCCACTTCCCGTTTATGGCGTGAGACATCGCAACAAATCGAGAAAGAATATCCCGACGTAACCACAGAATATATGTTTGTGGACAATGCCGCCATGCAACTTATTCAATGGCCGAAACGTTTTGACGTGATAGTCACTGAAAATATGTTTGGAGACATTCTAACTGATGAAGCTTCTGTCATTACAGGTTCCTTAGGCATGTTGCCATCAGCATCCATCGGTATCCATACTTCGGTATTTGAACCTATTCACGGTTCTTATCCGCAAGCAGCAGGAAAAAACATTGCCAATCCGATAGCTACCATACTTTCGGCTGCGCTTATGTTTGAATATGCCTTTGGCCTGATGGAAGAAGGTGCTTTGATTCGCAAAGCGGTGAATGCCTCGTTAGAAGCCGATTTTGTTACTGAAGATATTTGCTCAAATGGACATCCACACTCCACTTCAGAAGTTGGTGAATGGATTGTCAAATACATTCAAGCCTGATTCGAGTGACATTTTCTTACAATAATTCTTGGAATAATACGCATCACCATACATCCTTAGAAGAAATTGATCATGCACATCTGCCAAGAATTGTAGTCTGGTTCTTGATGGTAAACAGCATGATGCTTAATGCCCAAACGGAGATTCATGATAGTTTACCGAATCTGTCTGTGAAATCACCATGGGAGAATGTGATTCATTTTCATGGTTACCTTCAGAAACGACCCAATGAATTGGTGATTCATGACAGCTTAACCTTCAATGGGTTTAAGACCGTCAAACAACTCACCATTCAGGAATTCATGAAGCTGACACAAGGGGCTTCCGACAAATACCGTCGTGAGATGGAGGCTATTTATAAGCCGTTACTGGAAGAACAAGAGAAGATTAATAAAAGCGGTGTTGGAAAAGGGCTTATTAGGTATAATGCAAATATCGGCTTTTTCGATCCGATGAAAGAACCCATCATATTGATGAATCCTAACAATGAAAAGGATCGCAAACCCGACTGGGATGGAAAATAAACATTTATGATATAAATAAATGCATTAAAGGAACCAATAAAACAACCTGAAAGAATGAGGTATGTTTGATCAATATGTAAAAGAGATACAGTCTATCATGGTACATGGCACTGGTCAGGAAGCAACGATTCTTTCGTTGTTTCAATCACTTATGCTGTCGTATCAGTCCGACATTACGCTATCTTCACTTGAGCAATCCGCAACTTTTCCTCTTCCGCATTGGCAAATCAGGCAACAAGATCAACTGATCGGATACATTGATAGTGTATCTCCATCAATCAGCCTGAATGAATGGGAGCAGTTGCATGCTTTTCAACGGTTACGCCTTAATTTTGATAATCTTTTGTTGCTCAACTTCCATGAGTTTAGGTTGTATCATCACGGAAAAATCCTTTTACAGGCTAAAATCCCCCTGTCGTTGGAAGACAACATAAGTGCAGCATCTCAACAACTCGAACTGTTATTTTCCGACTTCTTTCATTTCCGATTGGAGGTTGCTTCGTCGTCTCAAAGCTTAGCTTCTGAAATAGCAAAACGTGCCCGGTTCCTATCAGAATGGATTCAATCAATCCTTGACGATTCACAACAGACAACGAATGTCATTGTCCCTATCTATGAAAATCTTCAGGTCAACATCAATGCTTCGCTCACAAAAGAGCAATTCGCGGATCAATATGCGCAAGCCTTTATTTTATACTCTCTCCAACCTAAGGCCTTTATCAATCCTGTTCTTTCAACAACATACAAGTTCAATAAGTTGACGGCTACCTGGTGGCCTTCCATCATAAAGAGCTTTCATAGCCCTTTATCTCAACCATTACAAATAGTTCGTGATGAAATAAAATATTTGAATGGCAGTGATTCCTTGACGACATGGTGGAATAAATCTCTTTCGACTTATAACACAGAGAATCCCATAGTCGACTTTTACAAAGAGTTTCGTAATGCATTTAAACCAAACACGTTATACCGTAGAGGAATCGATGAAACGACATATCCCTTAGCTAATTACATAGCAAGGGCTGTGCATCAACTTTTAAAAACCGAGTTATCCTGTCAAAACGGATTAGCCGATGAGCACATCAGAGTTATTCATCCTGCAAGTTCATTGTGTACCTTAATGATCGAAATAATGAAGCTGGCCGCAAAATCATATATAGATCACTATGGGGTAAGAGGTCAGGATCAACTCTTTGAAAAACATATTCAGCCCCATTTTATTGCTCTGGAACACCGGCTTGATTTCTTTGCCTGGGGAGCGTTGAATACTTATTTTGCAGCAACTTCTACCTCCTTCGTAACAACTGATCAACCTTTTCAGCATCTTTTTTTGTCATTACTTATTCAGGATACAAACATGTGGATCAACACACCTGTTTCGCCTGAATCCGATGAACTCCAAGACAGAACACAACCTGTTGTCAGAAAGCCATTACCTGTTGTCATCTGCAATACCTTTCACCTGAAAGATAAATCTCTTTTCAATAAACAAATTTCATCACTTATTCAAGAGTCACAACCCGGGTTGCCAAGCTTTTCAGAAACAGAAGGAAAACGATTTCCTTTGCTACTTTCATCTTCACTGTCGGAACCAATGATAGCGATGATACGCATCACCCAGATCCTCATGGTACATCAGGGAGAAGGTATCAGTGCATTGATCGTTCCTCAAAAAATATTGTATCATCCTGATTATAGTGGTGCAAGAGCAAGCTTGTATCAAACCATGAATGAGATTTACATTCTAAACTTGCATGGCAGTGCGTTGCACGATGAACATGTTCCTGATGGAAGTCAAGATGAAAATGTGTTTGACGAAGAACAGGGAATAGCCGTACTGTTTTTTGTAAAAAGAAAACATCAGGCAGAATGTAAGGTATTTCATGCCGATCTTTTCGGAGCTCGTCGTGTTAAAGATAATTGGTTAAAACACACTGATTTTGAACTATACGACTACCTGCCAATCAAACCAAGGACTCCCCGTTTTATTTTTTCACCGTACGATCTTCATGCAAAACAATCCTATCAATCGTGGAAATCAATTGCAGAAATCATGCCATTGCATCATTCGGTACCCACAACAGACGTGTCTGCATGGATTGATCGTGACAAAACAAGACTCATACATCAACTACTAAATAACCAACAGAAACAAACTCATTTCGCTCGATCCGGCTCATTGCAACCCATAGAAAAAAAAGAATTCACGCTTGAAAAAGAAATTGTTACGTTCAATTCAAAACCGTTTGAACAACAATTTGTTTATTTGCCTGAAATGACAATATCAGCAAAAACTCAGCAAATTGTGCAATATTTCACACACTACAACCCGGCTCTGGTTATTTCACAAAGCACTTTACGCGGAAATGGAGAAATGATTTTTTCTTGTTTCGCTACCACGCATTTCATTGCACATCCTTTTCTGTCTGCTCACCCATCAGCAGAAGAATATTTATTTCCACTTCATATTTTTGAGACAACAAAATCGGAAAACAAGCAACCATATCAAGAATCACTTTCCCTGTTTGAACCGGAAGAAACATATCTTCAAAGTTCATATAATATTGACAAACAACTGCTGAAACAATTAACTCTCGGCTATGAAAAAAAGGTAGATGGAGAACCTCTATTTCATTATATATATGCCATCTTGTGGAGTAATCATTACAGGAAACTCGCTACGCAACATCAAACAAACTCATTGCCCCGGATTCCATTCCCCACAGACCGATTGGTTTTTGATCAGATCGCTTTGAAAGGAAAACGATTAATTGAACTCCATGTTCAGCAATTATTTTTGAGTAACAAAGAAAATTTACCTCGTTATTATACCATTAAAGATAATCGGCAAATAGAAACAAGTCATTATAGTGAAGAAGAAGAGCGCGTATACATCAATGCCACCAACTATATCGCTCCAATAACTCCATTTCAATGGTTATTTGCCATAGGAGATCAACATGTATTATCTCAGGTACTCGCGGATGCCTACATAATGGACGATGAAACCGAAACCCGGTTTTGTACCATCGCAATGATCATTACCGACACTATTAAACTCAGCGAACAAATTGATGGTTTGTTTGATGAAACAGTTGCAGCTACCATCAATTTCAACATATCGTAGTGTGATTTTCATAACCAATCAATAAATCCCAAAAGCATATTGACAAACTTATCAAAATACGATCCCATGTTATCTAAATTTCTTTCTAAAACCCATTTTACATCATTAGATGATTTCGTTAAAAACTTTCACATCAACGTACCCGAGAATTTCAATTTCGCTTACGACGTAATGGATGAATGGGCACGTATAGCTCCTGAAAAACGCGCGCTTTGCTGGACTAACGACAAAGGCAATCACCTGGATTTTACGTTTTCTCAACTAAAACATTACAGCGACATTACAGCCACATTCTTTCAACAGTTAGGCATCGGCAAAGGCGACATGGTGATGTTGATTCTGAAACGACGCTATGAATTCTGGTTTTCAATAATTGCATTACATAAATTAGGTGCCATATGCATTCCTGCTACTCACCTACTGACAAAAAAAGACATTGTCTTTCGATCCAATGCAGCCGACATTAAAATGATTGTAGCCGTAGGCGAACCGGAAGTGATTCAACATGTCAATGATGCCCTTCCCGAATCTCCGACAATAAAACAAGTGGTTTCGGTAGGAGATGTCTATCCTGACAACTGGCACAATTTTCAAGAAGGAATTCGTCGTTCAAAACCCTTTGAACGTCCCACACAAGTGAATACGAACGATGACATTTCTTTGCTCTATTTTACTTCCGGCACAACGGGCAATCCCAAAATGGTGATTCATAATTTTACCTATCCTTTAGGACACATCGTAACAGCGTCCTATTGGCAAAACCTACATGAAAATAGCCTTCATTGCACGGTTGCCGATACTGGTTGGGGGAAAGCGGTGTGGGGGAAACTTTATGGGCAATGGATTGCAGGAGCAGCTGTTTTTGTCTATGATCATGACAAATTCGTCCCTGCAGAGTTGTTGGCCGTCCTTGAAAAATACAAAGTAACTTCTTTTTGTGCTCCTCCTACTGTCTTTCGGTTTTTAATTCGAGAAGAACTGTCAAAGTATGATCTTTCTGCACTTACTTATTGCACTATTGCCGGTGAACCACTCAATCCGGCTGTATTTGAATCATTTTATCAAATGACGGGTATTAAACTAATGGAGGGATTTGGTCAAACAGAAACCACGCTAACAATTGCCACTTATCCTTGGATGGAGCCCAAACCGGGATCAATGGGCATTCCAAACCCTGCATATGATATGGATCTGATCACTCCTGACGGACGCTCGGCTGAAGATGGCGAACAAGGAGAAATTGTGTTGCGTACTGATCGACAGCGTCCAGTAGGTCTCTTTATGGGTTACTATCGTGATGAAGCGCTTACACAAAGTGTATATCACAATCATCTTTATCACACCGGAGATGTAGCATGGCGAGACGAAGACGGATATTACTGGTTTGTTGGGCGTACAGACGATGTAATCAAAAGTTCTGGCTATCGCATCGGGCCGTTTGAAGTTGAAAGTGCCTTAATGACTCACCCGGCTGTTGTGGAATGCGCCATCACCGGTGTTCCTGACGATATACGTGGCCAGGTCGTCAAAGCAACCATTGTGTTATCTTCTGAATATAAAGAAAAAGCAGGAGAACAGTTGATTAAGGAAATACAACAACACGTCAAAAAAGTGACGGCTCCTTATAAATACCCACGTGTCATTGAATTTGTTGATGAACTTCCAAAAACAATTAGTGGTAAAATACGGCGTGTTGACATTAGGGGCAAAGGCAATCAAAGTGCCGATTAAAAAGAGACAAAATAAAGAAAGGGATGTCTCCAGATCGGACAAACATCTTTTTTTTAATTAATCACAGCTTTTTCAAGTTGCTGTAAATATGATTCACTCATTGTAGCACCCAAACCAGGCATATCGGGAACACTCACCACGCCTTTATCATCATAAGTGATGCCGCCAAGCACAGGATCATCGATAAACATCAACGGGGTGTCAAAATCATAGTGAACAATAAGATCGCTGGTTAAAGCAAGATGAGCAGATGCAGTAAAACCTAACCTTGACTCCAAAAAGCCACCTATCTGAATATTAATTTTTGCTTGTTCAGCTAGTTGAATCATCTTCAATGCATTGAAAATTCCTCCCGATTTACCTAGTTTAATATTAAAAAAATCACAGGCAGATAAATCGATCAAACGCTTTGCATCATGATGATCACAACACGATTCATCAGCCATGATGCGAATTGGACTATGTTTTCGCACTTTGGGTAATTCCATAAAGTTCCAACGTGGAATAGGCTCCTCACATAACTGAATTTTATAAGGAGCTAATGCAATCAGCGTTTCAATTGCTTCATCCACATTCCATCCCTGATTTGCATCAATTCTCAAAGGTAAAGTCATACCTATTTTACTACGTATCATACGAATACGTTCTACATCCTTGGCTTTCGATTCTCCAAGTTTGACTTTTACAATCTGAAATCCTCGCTCTTTTATAGAAAGGGCATCCTGTGCCATTTTTACAGGATCACCAAAGCTAACTGTATAATCAGTCGTTATGGTTTTATCCTTATGCCCTCCCAGAAAAGTATACAAAGGTAACCCGGAGTGTTGGGAGGCAATATCATACAACGCAATATCAAATGCACTCTTAATACTTGAATTACCATAAATTATCCTGTCCATTGCCAACGAACAATCAGCAATATCTAAAGGGTTTCTTCCTTTCAATGCATTAGCCAGATAATGAGCAACAACAAAACAAGTTTCCATGCTCTCCCCATTGATTGACATAAAAGGACTACATTCACCAAAACCGGTCAATCCTTGGTTTGTTCGAATAACAATGACAACATTGGGAGCAAATTCAAGAGGCCCTAAGGAAATAACAAACGGTTCCTTGAGCTGAATGGGTGATTTATAAATCTCAATCTGAGAAATGATAACATGTTCTTCAGTGTTCATTCAGGTAGTTTTTTTTATTATCAGAATTCTGTTGTCGGGTATATATAATACTTTCTAATGTATGCTATAAAAAATGAGATATGTTCTCGGTATGGAGAATATACCTCATAAACTTCTGAACCAGTTCTCATCATGAAAAATAAATATTGAAAGGAAACAACACTTTTTCAACATGATCAGAACCCGAAGCCTTCAACTTTTACTTCTTTCATTTTGCCTTTTGATGGTTTTTTTGCCCATTGTTGATCTAAATTAGCATGAACAACAATAGCTTTTGGACGAGCCGGACAAGCGTATTCACAACCACCGCACCCAATACAAATTTCAGGTGTGACATGAGGAATCATTAATCCATTTATGTAATCTACCATCTTTACAGCTTGTGTTGGGCAATGTTCTGAACAGGCACCACAATCGTGATGATATTTATACACTACGCAATTTTCTTCGGTAAAATAAGCAGTACCGACTTGCGCAATTTGTTTTTCTTTCAATGGCAACGCTGTTAATGCACCGGAAGGACAAACACACATGCAAATCGTACAGTTAGGCTGACAAAAACCTTTGTCATAATACATTTTCGGCTGCATCAATCCCATTATGCCATAATCAAACATGGCCGGAATAAGCACATTCGACGGGCATTGGGTAATACATGCATGACACGAGGTACATGTCATATTAAAATGATCGCGCTTACCCGCACCCGGAGGCATAATCGGCAATTTTTCAGTAGGTGCCTTTTTTGTTTGTGCCATTACAAAAGGAGCCGCAACAATAGCTGTTGTACTTAGTGTAAGAAACTGACGTCTACGCGTATTCACCACTTTTTCAGCAGGCTTCTCCATGTTAGACAAATGTTTTTTAATCCCTATAAATTGATAACTAACTGCATTCTGAGTACACGATGTAAGACAGTTGAAGCAAGTCACGCATCGCGAATAATCAATCTCACTTGTTTTGGAATCAATACATTGTGATTTGCAACTTCTGGAGCATACACCGCAATGTGAACATGCTGAATCATCAATCATAACACGAAACAATGAAAAACGAGAAATCAATCCGAGAAAAGTTCCAACCGGACAAATCGTATTACAATAAAGTCTTCCACGCAAAAGAGACATTACAGCAATAGTAATCAAAAAAAGAGCAGAAACAACGATGGCAACCACAGACATTCCGGAAGCCGTCACAGGCAATATAGCATAATTACCCATGGCAAAAGCCTTATTTACAACAAATTCGTTTAATGGAATCAATGCCGGGCGAACTAAATTTGCCAATACACGACCCATGTTACTATACGGATCAAGCAAAACAACCATGGCACCGCTCCCCAGTACAAATGAGCCAATCGTCAAAATGAGGATGGAGTATCTCAACCAATTTTTAGGTCTCGCATATTTCAATACGCGTTTTTGTTTACGCTTATTTTTCCCAGCGGTCAATCTACTAAAAAAGTCTTGCAACACACCGGCAGAACAAATGACGGAACAATAAATTCGTCCAAAAAGCAAAGTCAAAGCAAAAATAAAAATCACGATTCCCCATAATCCACTCAGCAAAGCAGGCACAAACTGAATATGGAGTATCGCTCTCCATTTAAAGGGCATCAGATGGAACACATCAATAAAAAACAACACCGTTGGAATGAACACTAAACATGCCAACACAACACGCACCCATTTCAGACTATTTATTTTCATGAAATTGACCTGATAATTTACAAACAATAATTAAAGTTTAATCCGTTCAATCCGTAATTTACTTAAATCATCTGTTCCCAAATGCAAGGCCTGACCTTTTGCGATATGCCCCACCTCATTGATATCCATACTTTGTACTTGATTGAAGAATTTGATGGATGCAGCATCTGCAGCAATAATATTAGGAGAAACAATCAATGTCTTCAGCAGAACCGTATCAGCAAGAGATTTCCCTTGAGGTCCATTTTTAAACATAATCCGATAGGCATCAACAATATTAAGCGCAGGACGCTTTGAATAAGTGCATACATCAGCAATACATTGTTGCAAATCTGTCTTATGAAAATACTCACGATCCCACACTATTCCCATATAATTCTTCATCGAAATAGTCATCTTTGCCCCCCCATGATTCTTGAGAATTGGCATATTAAACCAAACATCGCAATCAAGCAACGATTTGTGAATAGCAGTTTGTCTTAATTTTACACCCTGAGGCACAGAAACCATACGATAAAAGCTCTGATCATTTGCGGGTATCATAATTCCTCCGGCTGATTCTACCGCCCTTTTTATGCCACTATCTGCATAACACCTATCCCATTGATTACATGTATGATCAAATATTTCTACTCGCTTAGCACCGGCAGCATAACAGTGGCGTACCATTGCACCTACAAGTTCTGGGTTAGTATTAGCTGCTAAATCCGGAGTTTTATCCCACCCAATATTGGGTTTGATAACTACGGTTTGCCCTTTCTTCACAAATGCACCAATCCCACCAAACTTTGCTAAAGCCCTTTCCAACATTACTGCGGGCTCCCCACCCATTACGGCGACTAAATCAGGTGTTGATGTCACTGTCACTCTGTTATTTCGCAAAGCTGCCTCCAACTTATCAAATTGCAAAGTTGAAGCCACACCGGTTAATGCAGCCGATAAAAGGAAATCACGTCTTTTCATTGCTTTCTATTTTATGAGTACCGAAAAATATTCAATCAAGCTAGCTATCCTCTGTGCAATGTTTTTTTTCACACGGTCATTATATTACTCAGAAGAGACTTCAATAATTCACAAAAGTACAATGATAAAATGAGATTCTGTAAAAAAAGAGTTCAAAATTAGCCTTTAAAAAAACTAATGTAGGACTGATGCTGTTTTTGCGTTGCAAAGTTCTTATTGATCATCATACAAAAAAGGCAAAAAAAAAGAGTGTCGGACTCTCAAGACGAGAGGGACACTCTTTTCAAAAGTGGCGGCTACCTACTCTTCCACCTTGTGGGCAGTACCATCGGCGTGGTTGGGCTTAACTTCTCTGTTCGGAATGGG
>Ga0255354_1000186_pt1 | contig 38928 bp, 27 predicted proteins | sample HBST50metaG_FD_189942 | JGI IMG/M metagenome (GOLD analysis project Ga0255354, IMG submission 189942) | Peat soil microbial communities from Stordalen Mire, Sweden - H.B.S.T50 | ecosystem: Environmental > Terrestrial > Soil > Wetlands > Peat | place: Sweden: Norrbotten County, Stordalen Mire...
CTACAAGCCGGTTGCTCATCTGCATTTGCAATCGGTGCGGGTTGCTATTTCGATAAGGTAAAAGAGTCGGTATTGATACGTTTTACCCGATCCGGTTGCGGCCCCGCCATCAACAAGAAAGGTCATCATGCCTAGGTTGAGCATTGGAGAATATCTACTCGCACGATTGAGCGAATGTGGCATCGACACGCTGTTCGGAGTCCCCGGCGATTTCAATCTTTCGCTATTGGAGCAGGTAGTTGCTGCGCCAAATCTGGAGTGGGTGGGCAACTGCAACGAGTTGAACGCCGCGTATACCGCGGATGGTTATGCGCGCATCAAGGGTGCGGCTTGCCTCGTGGTGACCTATGGAGTTGGCGATCTGAGCGCACTGAACGGCATTGCCGGATCCTTCGCGGAGCATGTTCCGGTGATCTGCATCTCTGGCATCCCTCCCACGCACGCACTGCGTCAGCGTTCCATGTTGCATCACACTTCGGGAACCGGCAACTTCGAAGACATCCTCAGTTGCCTCGCGCAATTCACCGCGGCGCAAGCGCGCCTGACGCCGACCAATGCCGCAACGGAAATCGATCGCGTGCTCACAACCGCAATGCGCGAAAAACTCCCTGTCTATGTGCAAATTCCATCGGACATCACGCACATCGAAATCAACGCAGCCATGGCGCCGCTGGACTGGAGCGTTTCCGGGGACAGCGCAAGAACCAGCAGCGTGATCGAACTGATTGCAGCAAGAATCGATCGCGCCGAGCGGCCAGCGCTGCTTGTGGATGCGGATGCGCAGCGCTTTGGCCTGGGTACTTTGATTCGCGAACTGGGCGAGTCGGCGTGCATTCCTTTCGCCACCATGTCCAGCGGCAGAAGCATCCTCGATGAACAGCATCCGTTGTATCGCGGCATCTACGTGGGCAGCGTCAGCGCCCCGGCAACCGTCGCAGCCATTGAAGAATCGGACTGTCTGATTGCAATTGGCGTTCGCTTTTTTGACTCAAACACTTCAGTCTTTTCGCACACCCTGGACGAATCGAAGATGGTGATTATCGATCCATTCTCCGTATCCCTGGATGAGCAGACAATCGAAGGCATCGAAGCAAAAGAAATACTTCAAGGACTGGTGAAACTGTACCGCCAGCGTACCGACAAACGCATTTTGAAACAGGAAGCGCACTCGGATCCATTGGCGTCTTCGAACGCGAAGCAGGCCGTGGACGCGCCTTTGACGCATGCGACATTATGGCCGCTGATCGCTGATTTTCTTGCTCCAGGCGATCTGATGCTGGTTGAGAACGGCACGGCACAGCCAGGGATTGCATCGATCCGACTGCCGGAAAATACACAATTCATTAGTCAGTCGGTCTGGGCGTCGATCGGCTACACATTGCCTGCGCTGCTTGGATGCATGATGGCCAGAACAGAAGGGCGGTCTCTTCTCTTCATTGGCGACGGATCGTTACAAATGACTGTTCAGGAAATCTCAACCATGCTGAGCAAAACGCTGAAGCCGATTATCTTTGTGCTCAACAATGGCGGCTACACCATTGAGCGAGTGATCCTGGGCGCAGATTCTTCGTACAACGATATCGCACCGTGGAATTACACCGCACTGCCTGCGGCCTTCAGCCAGAGCAGCGCAGTGCGCACCTGGAGCGTGCGCACTGTGGCCGAGTTGCAGCAAGCACTGCACGACTCTGCGCAACCAGAAATACTAACGCTCATTGAATTGCATTTGGGCAGCATGGACGCGCCCAAGAGTTTGATAAACATGGGTCGACGCGTGGCCGAGTACGATTTCGATGCACGCGTTTTGCCTGCACTGCCAACCGTCTCCAGCAAGGATGCGCAATGACCTGCTTAACTGAAAGTTATCCCCACGCCAAGCAGCACATTGAAATCCTTCCACTCTATGTTCCCGGCAGAGCCATCTCGGCCGTCGCACAGGAACATGGCTTTGACGAAAGCCGCATCGTAAAGCTGGCTTCCAATGAGAATCCGCTAGGCTTTTCGGTTCATGTTCAAAAGGCACTGAAGAAACTGGCGATGAACCCATCGTCGTGCTATCCGGATGCCGACGCGACAGAACTCAAGCTGCGGCTAAGTGATTTCTACTCCGCGAACACCGCATGGATTACGGTGGGAAGCGGCAGCAGCGAGATTCTGGATATGGCGGCCAAGGCCTATGCCGGACCGGGCGACTCTGTGGTGATGTCGCAGTATGCTTTTGCGTCTTACTATCTTGCGGCAGCCGGTGTTGGCGCAACTCCGATTGTGGTTCCGGCTCCAGAGTATCGACATAATCTGGACGCGATGTTGAAAGCAATCCGGCCCAACACGAAGCTCATTTACATCGCCAACCCCAACAATCCAACCGGAAGCTTTCTCGACAAGGCGGAGATAGAACGCTTTCTCGATGCCGTTCCGCAGCATATTGTTGTGGTGCTCGACGAAGCCTATGCCGAGTATCTTGCGTGCTCCGAACAAAGCAACCCGGCGCAGTTAACCGGACGCTATCCGAACCTGATCGTCGCGCGCACCTTCTCAAAGATCTACGGACTAGCTGCATTCCGCATTGGCTACTGCATCGCGCAACCGCATCTGACTAGCGCTCTGAACAAAGTTCGTCCGCCCTTCAACACCAGCAGCTATGCGCAGGCAGCTGCATCAGCGGCAATTCAGGACCAGGACTTTGTGGTGCAGAGCCGGCGCATGAATGAGGATGGGCGACGGCAGCTCTACACGGCGTTCGACGAACGCGCTCTTGCTTGCCTTCCATCGGCAGGAAATTTTGTTCTTGTGAATGTTCAGGATGGCGTGAGCGTCAGCCAGCGTTTGATGGAGAAGGCCATTATTGTTCGTCCCGTAGCCAACTATGGGCTGCGTGAGTGGCTGCGCGTTTCGGTGGGGACGCACGATCAGAATTCTCGTTTTCTGAGTGCGCTGTCGGCTGTTCTGTAAGGATTATTCTCTCCCAGGTCCCATCATCGGGACCTGGGGCACCCATCGTTGACTAAACGACGAGCGGCAATTCTCATACACGTCTTAAAAAGACCACCATAAATACGATCTTCCCTTTGCGCCTGGAACGCGCCCAAAACACCCCCCCTGCTCTTCAGAATCATTTCCCTATTTTTGCGTTGCCAAAGTCCAGCAATCCGAGGGTGAGCAGCATCTGACGCGCGAGGAGAGTAGTCTGGAAATTCAGCACGGGCGCATGTCCCAAGGAAAGAAGTTCTCCATGAATTTGATGATCGTCGAGAGTCCCAACAAAGTAAAAAAAATCAAGACTTTGCTTGGGCCGGGATGGGATGTTGCCGCCAGTGTGGGCCATGTGCGGGATCTGCCGAAGAAAACGCTGGGGGTGAGTTCGCCCGACTACCAGCTTCAATATGAGTTCACTGAGCGCGGCAAGGGCGTGGTGGATGGGCTCAAAGCCCGCGCCAAACATGCCGAATCCGTTTACCTGGCCACCGATCCCGATCGCGAAGGCGAGGCGATTGCTTGGCACCTGAAAGAGTCCCTGCAACTGAAGCAATATCAGCGCGTCACCTTTGACGCCATCACCCAGGCTGTTGTGCAAAAGGCGCTGAAGCAGCCACGGCAGTTGGACATGAACCTGGTGCATGCACAGGAGGCACGGCGCGGCGCGGACCGGCTGGTGGGCTACAAGGTTTCTCCCGCGCTTTCGCGGCAAAGCGGCATTGCCCGGATGAGCGCAGGCCGGGTACAGACCGTGGCAGTCCGTTTTGTGGTGGAACGGCAGCGCGAGATTGAGAATTTTAAGACGACCAAGCACTTCGGCGCAGAAGCCATCTTTGAGGATGGGAAATGGACGGCGCAGTGGGACACGTCTCCCTTCCTGAAAAAAGGCGAGAAGTACATCATGGATTCCGCGCTGGCCGAGCAAGCGGCGCAGTGCCACACCTTCAAGGTAGTGAAGGCGGCAACCAAGCAGGCCAAGCAAGCGCCGCCCGCCCCGTTCACCACGTCTACACTGCTGCAGGCGGCCAGTGTCACGCTGGGATACAAACCCGATCAGGCCGCCCAACTAGCGCAAAAGCTGTTCGAACAGGGTTTGATTACCTATCACCGCACCGACAGCCAAAACTTTTCCGCCGAGGCGCTGACCGAGATTCGCGCCTTTGCCCAGGCCAACAATCTCCCCCTTCCGGCCAAGGCGCGCACCTTCAAGTCGAAGGCCAGCGCCCAGGAAGCGCACGAGGCCATCCGGCCCACGCATTTGGAAGCTCGCACCGCTGGCGAAACCGAAGCCGAGCGCAAGCTCTACGCGCTGATCTGGAACCGGGCCGTTGCCTCGCAGCTGGCCGATGCCGAATATAGCGTGAACACACTGCGCCTGGAGTCGGAGCAGGGAGATCAGAAGTTCTTCTTCAAGAGCACCGGACGCACACTGGTCGTTCCCGGCTGGCGCGGCCTGACAGCACAGGATGCTGCCGAGGACGCAGATGAACACGTCGAAGGCAAGGAAGACGATAATGGCAAGGTTCCAGCCCTCGAAGTCGGCACCGAACTGGAATCAACCAGCACGCGCCTGCTGAACAAGCAGACCAAACCGCCCAACGGCTATACGCAAGCCAGTTTGATCAAGAAGCTGGAAAGCGAAGGCATCGGGCGACCGTCCACCTATCCTGCCATTCTGAAAAATGTGATCACGCGCGGCTACCTGACCGAGGGCAAGAAAATTCTGTTCGCCTCGGATCTGGCCAAACTGCTGATCGACTCGCTCACCGGCAAATTCAAGTTTGTGGAGTACGATTACACCCGCTCTCTGGAGCAGGAACTGGACGATATTGCCAGCGGCAAGGCACAATACCTGACCGTGGTTTCAGCTCTGGACACGCAACTGAATGTGGAGCTGAGCCAGTTTCACATTGAGCGCTCGGCGCTGGCCGGTCCTCTGCCGGGTCCAGGTTCCGAGCAAGCAGGCCATGACCTCTCTGCGGACAGACCCGGCATTCCCTGCCCCAAGTGCAAAGTCGGCCGCCTGCGTCGCCCGGAGGGCAGAGACTTTTTGGGCTGCGACCAGTTCCGCCAGGGTTGCAACTTCATTGTTGGCGCGACGGTGGCCAAAAAGCCGCTCACAGACGAGCAGATCGAAACCCTGTGTACCAAGGGGAAGACCGAGCTGATCAAGGGCTTCACCAGCAAGCTGGGCAGGCCCTTCGACGCCTATCTGATTTGCACCGAGGCCACGGAGTGGAAGACCAAGTTCCAATTCGATCCCAGGTAGGCTGCGGCAGCAGCCCGCTGGCCTGGATGAACGCCTGAAAGTCAACCGTGCAAGAGATGAGCGCATGGACCTGCTGCGCATCCCGCGGCAAACGTTTTCCCGTTTACAACACAATGCCATCTTCGATACGATGGCCTCCCATGTGTAAACGATATTTGGCTCGCGCTCTGTGCTTTGCAATCCCGCCGTCGGCTGGCGCAGGGGCGTCTTCGTTTCACCGGCAGGGGTATCGCAACACAGCCCAAGACAGCCGAATGCAACCAGCTGCATTTTCAATTCCGAATCTATTGTCTCCGTCGAACGCCATGCTTCGAGCGTTCACGCTGCATTGAGGTTCCGGTTTCCCAGGGAGAAGACGATGAAGCAGCAGACTCGCAGAACATTTCTCAAAGCCAGCGCCGCCGTGGCCCTGGCTTCCGTAACAAAAGTCCATGGATTGGCAGCCGCCGGTGTAACCGGCGCGAATGTTGCCATCACTCCTGCGCTTGAACAGTTCGGCTATGGCGACATTGAATTGCTAGAAGGCCCCATGCGCCAACAGTTTGACGCCAACCACGCCTTCTATCTAGCCATGAATGAAGACAAGCTGCTGAAACCCTTCCGTGAAAGAGCCGGACAACCCGCTCCCGGCGAGGACATGGGCGGATGGTACGACAACGCAGATGAGTTCGACCCACACGGTACTTTTCACGGCTACATTCCCGGACATAGCTTTGGGCAATATCTCAGCGGACTGGCGCGCGCCTACGCCGTAACCGGCTCCAAGCCGACGCAGGCCAAGGTGCAGCGACTAGTGCGCGCATTTGCGCCCACCATCACAACCAAGTTTTATGACGACTATCACTTGCCCGCCTACACCTTCGACAAGACCTGCTGCGGGCTGATCGACGCGCACCAGTTTGCCGCCGACGGAACCGCTCTGGATGTATTGAACGCGGCCACAGATGCGGTTCTGCCGCATTTGCCGCACAAGTCCCTGGCGCGATCGGAGCAGTATGCGCGGCAGTTGAAAGACGAGGCGTACGGTTGGGACGAAACTTACACTCTGCCCGAGAACCTTTTCCTGGCATACCGGCGCGGCGGCGGCAACCGCTATCGCGACATGGCCATTCGCTTCCTTGAGGACGACCTCTATTTCAACCCGCTCGCCGAGGGCAAGAATGTACTGCCGGGCGAGCACGCCTACAGCCATGTGAATGCCTTCAACAGCGCCATGCAGGCCTATCTGGTGCTGGGCAGCGAAAAGCATCTTCACGCCGCCCAGAATGGTTTCAACTTTGTGCGCGAGCAGAGTTTTGTCACCGGCGGATGGGGCCCCGATGAACAACTGCGCAAGCCGGGCGGCGCAGAATTAGGGGAAAGCCTGAATAACACCCACGCCAGCTTTGAAACTCCCTGCGGCGCGTATGGCCACTTCAAGATCACCCGGCACCTGTTGTGCGTGACCAAGGACAGCCGCTATGGCGACAGCATGGAGCGCGTTCTGTATAACACCATCCTGGGCGCATTGCCGCTCAAGGAAGACGGCAGCGGCTTCTATTACTCTGACTACAACAATCATTACGCCAACAAGGGATATCACCGGGACAAGTGGTCGTGCTGCACGGGAACCTTCCCGCAGATTACCGCGGATTACGGCATCAGCTCGTACTTCCATGACCGGGACAGCGTCTATGTGAACCTGTATACGCCGTCGCGCGTAACCTGGAATCGCGGAAGCGAGCGCATCACGCTGACCCAGCACACGAGTTATCCGCACGACCTTTCGTCTCAGATCGAAGTTACCTCGGATCGTGCAAGTGAGTTCCCCATCTACCTGCGTATACCCGCCTGGGCCGGGCCTAAAACCAGAGTCGCGGTAAATGGCCACCGCGTCGCCATGGATCTGACTCCGGGCAGCTTTGCCCGCGTGAACGGCACATGGAAAAACGGGGACCGGATCGAGGTCGAGTTTGAATCCGCAACCACCCTTGAAGCCGTGGATTCGCAGCATCCCGGCGTGGTGGCTCCAGTGAATGGACCGCTGGCCCTGTTTGCCGTGGGAGAGATTCCGCAGAAGCTGCGTCGCGCTGACCTGCTAGGAGCCGAAAGGGTCTCCAGCGGATCCAGCACCTGGCAGGCCAAGAGCGAGGCGGGCACTCTTACGCTGAAGCCCTTTGCTTCAATCCAGCGCGAAATCTATCGTCTCTATCACCAGACCGAAGCCTAATCCGGCGGATGCATCGGGCTGCCTGTGAAGCCCGATGCATCCTGTTCCGCCTGGTCCATTCGCTTGATGCGTACCGAACCGATGCTTGCCCCACTCATGCAAAGTCATGACGCAACAGCATTCAGAACCTTCCGCGCTTCTGCTTCCGGGTCAGCCACTGAGCGGGGAAAAACTGTGTAGAGAGTGGTCCTCTCGATCCGGTCGCCGATGCTCAGATTGGCCAGCGGACCCAGCGTCTCCATCTCGACGTACGGCTCCGGCTCCGGATTGGTATAGATTTGCGTGACGCATCCGCCCTCTGGATACTCTCCCGGACCTTGTTCCGCATCGATGCGTACCGCGCAGCTTTGTCCCACCCACGCCAAGCTGCTGGCATCGCTGCCGATCTTGACTAACTCGCTCGGATGGCACTCAAGCGACAGCAGGCGGCTCTCAATCTTGAGGCCTGCCGGATCGGCTTCGCGCAAGCTGATATAGCCATCGTTGAAGTTCGACGGGACAGGCAGCATCATGCAAGCGCGCTCCGGCGTCTGCATCTGGGTAATGGTCCAGATACCCACCCGCACAACGCTTCCAATGAGTTTGAGATATTCAGTTCGAATGCGCAATATGGGGTAATCGACTTCCAACTCCACATGGCGCACAACCTGGATGCCATAGGCGGGATCGACCGGCGAGGTCAGCACAACTCCGCACGGCGTGGTCGCCGCCTGCATGGGGCACGCATCGAAACCAGCCGGAGGCGGCCAGTCACGGCCTTGCTGCCGCGGCCAGTCTGTTTGCGGAGCAGGCCAGCACTTGTCTCCGCCAAAATTCATCCACTGGTTCTGTATGTGTGGATGTAGTTGACCATCGAGCGCACGGTTTTCCCAGTAGGCTCCAGCCTCGTCGCCAGAGAGCCGCAGTTGCATCACGCGGCCTATCGCGGGAACCACGATCGCCTCCACGCGCCCATTATTGATGTGGAAGCAATCCGGCCAGCCATGATAGGCGATGCGCTCAACCGACACGTCTATCTGCTGACTGGTCAGCGCGCCTTGCGCCTCCTGAATTGCAGACTGGATTGCGGAGTGGTACTCCAACTTGCATGGCCTTTCTTGTGTTTGTTGCAGTGGTTTGCTGTACTCCTGACGTAAAAATACTGAGCGGCGCACTTTCATACGAAAGCGCAACCGCTCAGGAGGAGTGAACTTTTTAGTCGTTGGCGCCGGCCTTGTCTGTTTCCACTTCGCGCTCGCTCAGATGGTCGTACCAAGTAAACTTCAGAATGGCCGAAGTGCACAGAGTAACCGCCAGAGTAAGCGCAGCGCGCTGGTACTCCTGGATCACAATGTACAGCGGCAACGCCACCAGGCTGATCTGCCACGCGATGCCGACGACGATGTTGAACATGTCGCGCACAAAATCCTTGTTGCGCTTGAAGTCGGGATCCTCGGCAAGTACTTTCTCGAGGATCGGTCCCCAGAAGCCCCATGGCCGCACGCGGCGATAGAAGTCCATGAGCACCGCGTCGTCTTCCGCCTTGGTCAGCAGGGTGCCGAGCAGGCAGCCGACGAGCGAGATCGCAAGCACCAGCGGGAAGACAATCGTGACATCCAGATTGATGGGATAGACGGCCAACAGGTTCTTGACCGCCGGCACATTGCCCAGCAAGCCGGGGAACGCCAGCACCAGCGCTGCCGTGATGCCGGTAATCATGCCCCAGAAGTAGCCGTAGCCGTTGAAGCGCCACCAGTACCACTTGAGAACGTTGGAAGCCGTGTAGCCGCCCCACAATCCAGAGACGATCCACAACACCACCGAGTTCACCGAAGTCACGTTCCAGCCAATCAGGATGCCGATCAGCACCACGACAAACGAGCTGAGATAGGCGAGGCGCACATACGTTTTGGGCTGCGCATTGGGGTTGATGAAGCGCTTGTAGATGTCGTTGACAAAGTACGGCGGCGCCGCGTTTACGGTTGCCGCAAAGTTAGACATGAAGGCGGCCAGCAACCCGGCGATCAGAAAGCCCAGCAGGCCGGCAGGAACGAATCGGCCCAGCGCCATGGGCAGCACCAGTTCGAAGTCCATGTTGGGGCCCATGGCCTTGATGTTGCTATTGAAAAACACAGCGGCCAGAACCGTGAGCCCAATGATGAGAAAGTAGCGGGGAGGAGTGAGCACGATATTCACCCAGGCGCTCATCATCGAGGCTTCACGCGGGTTCTTCGAAGACAGCACGCGCTGCATATCGTAGTTGGGGGCAGGGCCAGCCGCCGAAATCAGCACGCCCTTGAAGAGCAGCATCATGACGAAGAAGCCGAACAGTCCATAGCCGTCCTCGGCAATCTTTCCGCTGGCTGAAGGCAGCAGCGTGGACCAGTCCAGATTCAGATTCCAGCCGAAGAAGAGATTATCCCACCCCGCCGGCACCATCTTTTGCAGCGCGCCAGGCGCCACCTTGACCATGGCGATAATGCCCACGGCAAACGAAGCAATGGCCAGGATGAAGAACTGCACCACCTCGGTAATGACTACGCTGATCATGCCGCCCTTGATGACGTAAACCGCCGTGATGGCGATCAGGATCAGTGCATACTGATTGGGCGAAAGGTGCCAGGGCAGGAACGTCGCAGCAAACTTGCCGATGCCCTTGAAGCCGTAGGTAAAGAATCCGATGATGCTGACGAACGCGTAGAGCACCACGATCATGTGCGACAGTTGCGCGCCACGCCCGGTGCCGAAGCGCGTCTTGATCCACTCCGCGCCAGTCATCACCTTAGAGCGGCGCAACCACGAGGATAGGTAGACCATCAGGAAGATCTGGTTAAAGGTCGGCCACAGCCATGGAATCCACACGCTCTTGATGCCGTAGATGAACATCCAGTAGACCAGCAGCATGGTGCCGCTGATGTCGAACATTCCCGAGGCGTTGGAGATACCCAGCACATACCAGGGCATCTTGTTGCCGCCCAGGAAGTAGGCCTGCATGTTCTGCGACGCGCGCTTTGAAACCCAGTAGCCGATAAACACTGTACTGAGCAGATAGGCCACGATGATGACGATATCTACAACATGAAGCTGCATTCGATCTCCCCATTTCTGCAGACGGCATGGTCTCTTCCGCAATCCGCGGGAAACGCAATGCTGACTTTCAGGCCGATGCCGGCGAACGGTACAACAGTGTTGCGACACGCGCATGTACCTCGCGCGCTTCGCCCCAGTCAACTCAGGTCGTACTCCCTACCGGCTCCTTACCGCAGTTCTCCAGCCAACAAAAACACCAGCGACGCCTGCCAGTTGATTGCAATCTCATTGCTTGCATACGAAGCCAACTGATCGGCATAAACCTTCGCCGGAGGTAAATCCTTGGGCAGCGCGGCCAGCACGTCGTCTTGCCGCCCGGCGTTTGGCCCGCCAGAAAGCAACCCCGGCCAAGGCTGCGCGTGCTTGCCGTCTCCGCTGGGCCGGTGGTGCGGGTGCTGAACTGCGTGCTCGCCCACCTGCGTCACCCACGACAGCGAGAAAGTGTTGCGCCCCAGCAAATAGTGCAGATTGTCCCGCGCCGCATCCGCAAAAACAGGGTTTGGCTGGAACTGATTGGCGATCAGCAAATACACGCCATAGCCCGCCGCCACGCCATTCGAGCCCCACACATAATCCTTGGCCTGCATGCTGGTGCGATAAGGATTACTCCGCGTCCGCTCCACCACCGCATGCGCCGCCGCCACCGTCCGCTGCCGGATGGCCTGCACCGCTTTGGCATCCGCGCCCTTGCGATGCGAAAGCGCATAGGCCCACAACCCCATCGCCTCCACCGTTCTCCAGTTCTCTGCCGGAGGTGTATCAAGAGAGGGCAAAAACTCCGCATAGTTCTTCTTGAAAAACTCGTTGTACTGCGCCTTGCCGGTGGTGCGCCACAGTTCCGCCGCCGCCCACATCCGTTCGTCCTTGCAGATTGAGTCGCCGTACTCGCCGGTGTTCACGCCCTGCGGATTCTTGAAGGTCACATCGGGATTCTTCTCCGCCCAGGCCCAGGCTCGCTCTGCTGCGTCCAGCGCCTGCGCGGCAAACTTCGCATCGTAGGGCTTGTAGATCCGCGCAGCAATGGCGGCCACGGCGGCCAGATCGGCTGTGGCGCAGGTGCTCTTGTAGGGCGCAGCGCCGGTACCCATCACCAGGCTCGGCAGTGTGTCTTGTTCCGGAGAGACAAAGCCCGGAAAGCGTTCGCTGGTTTGCTTGTGCCAGACGCCGCCATCGTCGTCCTGCATCTTCAGCATCCACTCCAGGTTCCAGCGCGCTTCGTTCAATATGTCCGGTGTCCCGTTGCCGCTCTCGGGAATCTTCAGCGAGATGCTCTTGAGCCGGGGCGAGAAGATTTCCCACGCCCAAAGCAAGGTGCCGGTGCTGATGCCGGAGTTGACCACATAGCGGCCGTAGTCGCCCGCGTCGTGCCATCCGCCCACGTTGTCGCGCGGCCCTTTGGCTCCGGAAGAAGCATGAAACTCGCCATGCAAGTGGCAGGCGGGATGCGAGAAGCCGGGAAACTCCGGCCCCATGTCCACCGCCGTTCCACAGCGCTGCCCATAGAAGCCGCGCATGGCCATGGAATAGGTGTGCTCATATACGTTGCGGTCCACCGTGAAAGTCCAGCTGCGGCCCACGCCGGGAACGTCCACGTAGTAGGTTCCCGGCTTGCGCAATTTGGAAAAATCCGCGGCCTGCACCTGATCGCCGGTGTTGGCGTCGCTCGTGGCTGCGGTGAGCTTGCCGTGAAGCACAACCTCGTTGTCGCCGGCGCGCTTGATGTCAAAAGTCTCGGCTGCAGAACTGACCAGGGCCACCTTGGGGCCGTCGAACGGATAACCCACCTGGTCCACCTTGATGGCCAGGCTGGGGCCATCGGCTGCATGTGCCAGGGCAGCCGGAAACAGAAGAAACCCGAGCAGGCAAAGCGCAGCCGGAAACTCTCGACCGGATCGGACACTCATGAGGGCCAAAAGCAGTGAGCTTGCCATGGTAGTTTTTTCGCCTCGCGTAAGCGCAACGTCTAAGTGGAAAGACGCGCAAGTTTCTCACACTCTCCTGTTTTCTGGCAATGACTCTGTGCAAACCCAAAAGAATGGCTCATTTGGATCGCGCAGCCGCACCAAAGTTTCGTACGCGCTTCCTCCACAGGTTACATCCGTTTTCTTCAAAGTACACCAAAATGCCCTGCAAAAACGTTTGATTAACTTTCAGGCCAGGGTCTATACTTAGGCGTCCTTTTCCTTCGACGGAGCGCGCACAGTGAAGTTTGGATATTTCGACGACCTTAACCGCGAGTATGTGATAACGCAACCAGATACGCCTCTTCCCTGGATCAATTACCTGGGCTGCGAAGCGTATTTCGGGATCATTTCCAACACCGCGGGAGGCTACTCCTTCTATCGCGACGCTCGCCTGCGCCGGCTGACCCGTTACCGCTACAACAACGTGCCGCTGGATTGCGGCGGGCGCTATATCTATCTGCGCGACGATGAGTCGAAGCAGTTCTGGTCTCCGTCGTGGCAGCCCACGCGCACCGAGGTGAAAGACTACTCCTGCCGCCACGGCATGGGGTACAGCGTGATCGGTTCCGTTTCCAACGGCATTGCCGCGCACACCCGGTACTTTGTCCCCATGGGCGAAAACCTTGAGATTTGGCAACTGACGGTCACCAATCACCGCGCTGCCAAGGCATCCATTTCGGCCTTCGCTAACATCGAATTCTGCCTGTGGGATGCGCAGGACGACGGCACCAACTTCCAGCGCAACTTCAACACCGGCGAAGTGGAAGTGGAAGACGGTGTCATCTATCACAAGACGGAGTACCGCGAACGCCGCAACCACTTCGCCTACTTCGCCTGCTCCCGCCCCACCGCCGGATTCGACACGCAGCGCGAGTCGTTCCTGGGCCGCAATCGCGGCTGGGACAAGCCCGCCGCGGTAGAAGCCGGACAACTGACCAACTCCATCGCCCATGGCTGGTCGCCCATCGGCGCACATCAGGTCAAGCTTGAACTGGAGCCCGGCGAGACGCAGCAGATTGTGTTTGTGCTCGGCTATCACGAAAATTCTGTCGACCAGAAGTTCGACCCTGCCGGCTCGCAGATCATCAACAAGAGCACGGTGAAGCCGGTCATCGCCAAGTATCTCGACGCCGTGGAGGCCGACGCGGCCTTTGAGCGGCTGCGCCTGTACTGGGAGAGCCTGCTGGGCATCTTCCAGGTCAACACGCCCGACATCCACACCAACCGTATGGTGAATATCTGGAATGCGTACCAGTGCATGGCCACGTTCAACATGTCGCGCTCGGCGTCGTTCTTTGAATCGGGCATTGGCCGCGGCCTGGGCTTCCGCGATTCCAACCAGGACCTGCTGGGCTTTGTGCACATGGTGCCGACACGCGCCCGCGAGCGCATCCTCGACCTGGCCTCGACGCAGCTGCCCACCGGCGGTGCCTATCACCAGTACCAGCCGCTGACCAAGCGCGGCAACAACGACATCGGCGGTGGTTTCAACGACGATCCGCACTGGCTCATCGTCGGCGTCTCCGCCTACCTGAAGGAGACCGGCGACTGGAGCATCCTCGACGAGCCGGTTCCCTACGACAACGAACCCGGATCAGAGAAGCCGCTGTACGATCACCTGCAGCGCAGCTTTGCGTATACGCTAAGCCGGCTTGGGCCGCATGGATTGCCGCTCATCGGCCGCGCCGACTGGAACGACTGCCTCAACCTGAATTGCTTTTCCGACACGCCCGGCCAGAGCTTCCAGACCACCACCAACAAGGAAGGCAATGTGGCCGAGTCGGTCTTCATTGCCGGACTGTTTGTGCTCTCGGGCCAGGAGATCGCGGCCATCGCCAAACACCGCGGACTGGAGAGCGAAGCCACAGGCTACCTGGCCGAGGTGGCCAAGATGGAAGAGGCCGTCAACCAGTATGGATGGGACGGCGAGTGGTTCCTGCGCGCCTACGACGACTTCGGCGCCAAAATCGGCTCCAAAGAGTGCGACGAAGGCAAGATCTTCATCGAGTCCAATGGCTTCTGCACACTAGCAGGAATCGGCCTGGAAGACGGCAAGGCTGCCAAAGCCCTGGCCGCCGTGGGCACGCACCTGGCCACCAAACACGGCATCGTGCTGCAGCAGCCGGCCTACTCCAAGTACTACCTCAACCTGGGCGAGATTTCCTCTTACCCGCCGGGCTACAAGGAGAACGCGGGCATCTTCTGCCACGTCAATCCCTGGGTCATGATCGGCGAAACGCGGCTGGGCCACGGCGACCAGGCGCACGACTACTACAGCCGCATCAATCCCTCGGCGCGCGAAGAGATCGGCGACCTGCACCGCTGCGAGCCTTACGTCTACGCGCAGATGATCGCGGGCAAGGATGCGCCCACCTTTGGCGAGGCCAAAAACTCCTGGCTCACCGGCACGGCAGCATGGAACTACTACGCCATTGTGCAGTGGATTCTGGGCATCCGCACTGCTCTGGACGGGCTGCAAATTGCTCCGGTGATTCCCAAAAACTGGCCGGGCTTCACCGCCACACGCACCTTCCGGGGCGTGGTCTACAAGATCGCCATCGAGCGCCGAGGCGAAGGTAGCCACATCGCCCTCACCGTGGACGGCGCGCCGATTGAAGGCAATGTCGTGCTGCCGCCCACCGACGGGCGCAAGTTGGTAACGGTCAAGGGCATCCTGAGTTAAGGCTGTATCTCAAACGCAGTACATTGAAGGGGACGGACTAAAATCCGTCCCCTTCGCTACGAATAGGAGAACTGCTTTGTACCAGCCAAGCGAACAGCGCTACGACACCATGCAGTACCGCCGCTGCGGCAAAAGCGGCGTGCGTCTGCCCGCCATCTCCCTCGGCCTATGGCACAACTTTGGCGGCGTGGACGCCTTCGAAAACTCCCGCGCTATGGTCCGCCGCGCTTTCGACCTGGGCATCACCCACTTCGACTTGGCCAACAACTACGGCCCGCCGCCGGGCAGCGCGGAGACAAACTTCGGCGAGATTCTGCGCCTGGACTTGAAGCCCTATCGCGACGAGTTGATCATCAGCAGCAAAGCCGGCTGGGATATGTGGCCCGGCCCCTATGGCAACTGGGGGTCGCGCAAATACCTGCTGGCCAGCCTAGACCAGAGCCTGAAGCGCATGGGCCTGGAGTACGTTGACATCTTCTACTCGCATCGTCCCGACCCCGAAACGCCCATCGAGGAAACCATGGGCGCGCTGGATCAGGCCGTTCGCTCCGGCAAAGCGCTCTACGCCGGCATCTCCAGCTACAGCGCCGAGCAGACCGCCGTCGCCGTCAAAACTCTGCGCGAACTGGGCACGCCCTGCCTCGTCCACCAGCCCAAGTACTCCATGTTTGACCGTTGGGTTGAGGGTGGGCTGCTGGACGTGCTGGGAAACGAGGGCGTCGGTAGTATCGCCTTCTGCCCGCTGGCCCAGGGCCTGCTAACCGACCGCTATCTCCACGGCATCCCCAACGGCTCGCGCGCGTCCAAGCCGTACAGCTTCCTCAAACAAGCGGACGTGGACGAGCATCATCTGACCGAGGCGCGCGCCCTGAACGCTGTGGCTGCGGAGCGCGGACAGTCGCTGGCGCAGATGGCTCTGGCCTGGGTTCTTCGCGACGGCCGCATGACTTCAGCGCTGATCGGAGCCAGCCGCGCCGAGCAGATTGAGCAGAACGTCGCCGCGCTCGCCAACCTCCAGTTCTCCGCCGAGGAGCTTGCCCGCATCGACGCGATACTCGCCCAACCCGCCTGATCGCGCACAGCACTTGGGTGCCCCACCCTAGCCGCGAGCTTTTCGAGGAGAAATTCTTGCGGCTAGGGTGGGCGAGCATGCAGCATTCGTTCAATACCCCACCAATCGCATACAATTTCGCAGCGTAGGTGTGTGTCCGCTGCGGACGCCACCCCAGGAGGAGCCTCGTGCAAGACCTACGGCAGAAAGTGGAGTCGGAGTTGCTCTCCGACATTCTTCCCTTCTGGCTCAAGTACACCATCGACAACGAGTTTGGCGGCTTTCGCGGCCAGATCGCCAACGACCTAACGATAGATCCATTTGCGGACAAAGGACTCATCCTCAACGCACGCATTCTATGGACATTTTCCAAGGCCTTCAGCGTGCACGGAGACCCTGTTTACCTGGCCACCGCACAGCGCGCCTATGAATATCTCGACCGCTTTTTCTGGGACCACGAGTATGGCGGCGTCTACTGGATGCTGGACTGCCAGGGCCGCCCCACCGACACCAAGAAGCGCATCTACGGACAAGCCTTCACTGTCTACGCGCTGGCTGAGTACTTCCACGCCACAAGCGATGCTGAGGCCCTTGCCAAAGCCCTGCGCATGGTCCAACAAATCGAATCCTGCGGCCACGATGCGGTGCACAACGGCTACTTTGAGACCTACGAACGCGACTGGACTTTGGCCGCCGACCAGCGCCTGAGCGAAGTGGACATGGACGAGAAAAAGTCCATGAACACGCACCTCCACCTGCTGGAGGCTTACGCCACGCTGCTCCGCTTCCATGAGGATGCGACCGTCCGTTTGCGACTACGTGAGATGATCGAGATCTTTCTCAATCACATCATTAGCCCCGTCACGCATCACTTCATTCTGTTCTTCGATGAGCAGTGGCACCCTCAGTCAGAGAAGATCTCCTTTGGCCACGACATTGAGGGAAGCTGGCTACTGTGCGAGGCCGCGGAAGTCCTCGGCGACGACGCGGTGTCCTCGCGCGTGCGTGCGGTCGCGGTCGAGATGGCGCAGGCCGTCTTCGTGCAGGGACTGGATGCCGACGGCGGCCTACTCTACGAGGCTGATCCTACAGGCATCGTCGATAGCGACAAGCACTGGTGGCCGCAAGCCGAGTCCGTCGTCGGCTTCCTCAATGCGTACCAGCTTTCCGGCCAGCAGCACTTTCTGGATGCTGCTGAAAGCAGTTGGGCGTTCATTGAAAAGTACATCGTCGACCATGAGCATGGAGAATGGTTCTGGCTGGTCTCGAAGGCGGGCGTGCCCGGCGCGGAGCAGGACAAGGTTGGCCCCTGGAAGTGCCCGTACCACAACAGCCGCGCCTGCTTCGAAGTGATGCAACGGCTAGACGCGATCAATGGCACGGCTGCCGAAACCGGGCAATAATAAGAACCGGAGTGAACCGATGAATCAGGCAGCTTTCAAGAAGAGTGTGCAGGCGTTGTTCAAACAGCAGGAGAAGCTGCTGGTCCGCCGCAACCGCAAGCAGGCCGGCAGCAATGGCATCTTTGACCGCTACGAATATCCGGTGTTGAGCGCCGCGCACGCGCCCATCCTGTGGCGCTACGATCTGGACCAGAAGACCAATCCCTTCCTGATGGAGCGGATCGGCGTGAACGCGGCCTTCAATGCCGGCGCAATCCTGCACGAAGGCAAGTTCGTTGTAGTGGCGCGCGTTGAGGGTGCGGACCGCAAGTCCTTCTTCGCCGTGGCCGAAAGCCCCAACGGCATCGATCACTTCCGCTTCCGCGACTATCCCATCCTGATGCCCGAGACCGACCTGCCGGACACCAACGTCTACGACATGCGCCTGGTGAAGCACGAAGACGGCTGGATCTACGGTCTGTTCTGCACCGAGCGCAAAGACCCCGCGACGCCGGAGTGGGACACCTCGTCGGCCGTGGCGCAGTGCGGCATTGCCCGCACCCACGACCTGAAAACCTGGGAGCGGTTGCCCGACCTCAAGTCCAAGTCTCCTCAACAGCGCAACGTGGTGCTGCATCCCGAGTTTGTCGACGGCCAGTACGCCTTTTACACCCGTCCGCAGGACGATTTCATCCAGGCCGGCAAGGGCGGCGGCATCGGCTGGGGCCTAGCGCCGAATATTGAGAACGCCGTGATTGATAGCGAAATCATCATGGACAACCGCGAATACCACACCATCCAAGAGGTAAAGAACGGCCTCGGCCCGGCACCCATCAAGACGCCTAAGGGCTGGCTGCACCTGGCCCATGGTGTGCGCAACACTGCCGCCGGCCTGCGTTATGTGCTCTATATGTTTCTGACTGATCTGGAACGGCCCTGGATCATTACCCACAAGCCCGGCGGCTACTTCCTCGCTCCGTACGGCGGCGAACGCGTCGGCGATGTTTCCAACGTAGTCTTCAGCAACGGCTGGATCGAGCGCAAGAACGGCGACGTTTTCATCTACTACGCCTCGTCGGACACGCGCCTGCACGTAGCCACCAGCAGCGTCGACCGGCTACTGGATTACGTGTTGAACACTCCCGCCGACCCGCTGCGCAGCCGCGCCTGCGTGGAGCAGCGCTACGCCCTGATTGAGAAGAACCAGGCCGCGCTATATCAGCTCACCGCGCACGCAATCAAAAAGGCCATCAAGCCATTGAAAGCCAAGCACGCAGCCAAGAAAGCCGTCAAACCCGCGAAGGCCAAGCGCGCAGTCAAAAAAGCCGTCAAGCCTGCAAAGGCAAAGAAGCGCTAGAAGCGCAGACTGAAAAAGCCTGACCGGGTGATCTCCGGTCAGGCTTTTCTATTGCTCTCGGTCCGCTTCTAGTGCTTCCCGGCTTCATTTTCAGCCTTGTCCTTAGCGCGCGCCTCTGCGTCAAGACCGTTGGTTGGGTCCTTATGGAGGAATTTGCGCGAGATGTCGGGCCAGAACTCCTGAAAAATCGTGCTCAATCCGCCCTCTGCAGTCACCGTGAATCCGTTGGTAAAGGTCTGGCTAACCCCGGTGCTGCCGGACGGGTAATAGAGATTGGAGATTCCACCCGCAGCGATGTTGCCCAGCACATTGGAATAGTTGGGCTCCCATCTACCGTTGTCGTTCTTGCAAATGATGGTGGCAGCCGCGGCATAGAGCAGCCTGTAACCGGTCGAGCCGTATCCCCGGCGGAAGTAGCGAGGATCCTGGTGGAAGATGGCGGGCAGAAAGCCGTTGCCGATCATGGTGCCATCAAAAGCGTCCAGATAGGCGGCACCAGAGCGCTTTCCATAGCCCTCAATGCCCCATCCAAAGCCGGTATCGTCGTCCATGGCCTCGTGGTAGCCGGCCGCCACAAAGGCGGTGGCAAAGGACACCGGATCAGTGGCGGAACGAAAGGCAAGGTTGATCTTTTGCTTTGCGGTCAGCGGGGCAGCGTCACTGCGATAGGAAACGTTGAAAGAGGGCAGAATTCCCAGAACCCGCTGCTTCTCCTGCTCCTTGATCTGCTGTGTTGCTTTGTCCTGCGAGCCCTTGTCGGCAGCGGTCGGCGGAGTTGCGCCCGTTTGCGAGCTGGAGCTTTCCTGCTCTGCGTCCAGCGCGGCCGGCGGCTCTGCCGTGGCCACCAGGAACTGCGGTTGCGGTGCCTCAGGAGGCGCTTCCACGGCGGCTGCCGTCAGTCCGGATTCCGATTGCTGCGCGAACATCTGGGTAGGCAACGCCAATAGGGCAAGGCCCATAGCCAGCGTCGCAGGGAGGAGGCAAGAAACAAAGCGCATTCATTCACCAATCTGGAAGTCAGCGCCCGCGAGGCCGATTCGCCGGGAAGGGCAAAGCGAAAAAGGGGCTGTTTTGAGGGTAAACCACCTCGCGGCGCACAGCCATCCGCTACGCGCCGCGAGGTGAGGGTTCAGTCCAATGGACTCAATGTCTCTTTATTAGACGCCGCTGCAGCCGCTATGGATCCAAGGGAATACGCAACGCCTCCCATGGACATTGAGTTCCATTTTCATTGGATTTTCGTGCGACCGACCGTGTAAAGTGTCCGCACAGCAATCTGGAGGAACGCAGCTATGCCCAATCCGGTAGTTCACTTCGAGATTCTCGGCAAAGACCAGCCCTTGCTGGAGGCCTTTTACAAGAGCATCTTCGACTGGCAGATCACGCCGATCCAGAAGGATTACTCGCTGGTCAATACCGGCTCCGGCATCGGCGGGGGCATCGGTGCCATGGGGAACGATCGCGTGCACTCCATGTTCTACGTCGCGGTTGCGGACGTTGAGGCCGCCCTGGTTGCCGTCGAGAGCCACGGCGGCAGAACAGCCTTCGGCCCGCATCCCATTCCCGACGGCGGCATCATCGCCGGCTTCCTCGATCCCGAAGGCCACCTGATCGGCCTGGTGCAGGGGCCGGCGGGGATGTGAAGTATCTGCACTGAGCAAATAGCGATTGAAGCTCACGGCATCAAGGCTTCTCGCCCAGCGCATGAGCAGCTTCCGCCACGGTAATCACCAAGGTCATAGGTTCGATAGGCGATGAGATGAATCCCGCTCTCTCATAGAAGCGCTTCGCATTTGCTGAGATTGCATAGACGAGAATTGCTCGGATTCCGGCTATTTCAGCGGCTTGCACAGTGCGCAGTACGGCATCCCGCAGCAGCGCCGATCCGATGCCGCGGCCATGAAGCCTGCTGACGATGGCCAACCGTCCAATCACCATCACAGGCACAGGGTCCGGCATATTCCGCCGCACTCGTCCCGGAGCATTGACATGCGCAACAGCGCCGACGGCAAGCGCGTAGTAGCCCACAACCTCCCGCCCGTCGCAGACCACATAGGTCCTGGATGCGCCGCTTTCCTCATTCTGAAGAGCCCTGCGGCGAAGCCAGTCGTCCAGTTCCGGAACACCACTTTCAAATTGCGACAGATCGTGTGCGGGATTTAGCTTTTCCGGGGCGGATAAGCCGTCGCTGTTTATTTGTCCCACGGCGCTTTGGTCCTGAGCAATCTAGCCAGCCGGGGATTGCCGGCGGGCGGGGCGTCAAGCAAGTCGGTGAAACGCTGGAATGCCTCTTCCTCGAGATTAAAATAGCGCCTGTCGAGCAATACCGATTCCGCTTCACGGCAAGCAGCCTCCAGCATGAAATCGGAGCGGTTCCGGCCTTGCGCCTCCGCCGCCCGGTCGATCAGCGCCTTCTGGCTTCGGCTGACGCGCAAATTGATGTTTTCCGCACGCAAACCCTTCAACTCAGCAGGCAAGGTACTCATTGCGTCGCCCCCATCTGTATACACAATCAATGTACGCCAATGTGCGCACAATGTAAACACTACGCTCTCACGCTGCGAAGTCGATGAACCCTCGCTGCGGATCGGTGGAGATCAGTTTCACCGTCACCCGGTCGCCCACATCTAGGCCCTTGAAGCCCTCCACCAGCTTCCCGTCCACATGCGGATCGAAGGTGCGGACGAAGGTGCCGTACTGATTGACGCCGGTAACGATGGCCCGGAACGTCTGCCCAATGCGCGGGTGCAGCACCACGGCGGCAATGCGCTTCTGCATCTCGCGCTCCACCTTGCGGGCGTTGTCTTCCATCAGGGTGCAGCGCTGCGCAATGGCATTCAAATCGTCCGCGGAATAGGGCTGCGGCCCCTTCGCCAGCCAAGCCTTCATCAGCCGCTGAGTCACCATGTCCGGGAAGCGGCGGTTAGGAGCGGTGGAGTGCGTGTAGTCCTGCACGGCCAGGCCGAAGTGGCCAGGAGAAACCTCGTTGGGCTTCACCAGCACGTACTCGCCGGGACCCATGAGCTTGACCACGGCTAGGGAGAGGTCTGGAAAGCGATCGGGATACTTCCGCTTCTGAGCCAGCAAAAAGTCGTTGAGGGCCTTGGAGTCGGGTTCGACAGGCAGTGTTGCGCCCAGAGCCGCGGCCACCGCCACAATGCGATCCCAGCGCTTGGGCACGCGCACAATGCGACGGATAGAGGCTACGCCGCCCTGCTCAAAGGTCCTGGCCATGACCCCGTTGGCCGCCACCATGAACTCCTCAATCAGCGACGTGGCGCGGTTCTTTTCCAGGCTGACGATCTCAACCGCCAGTTCATCCAGCATCACTGGGCGCGTCTCGATGGTTTCCAGATCCAGCGCGCCGTGCTGGAAGCGGCTGCCGAGCATGCGCTGGGCAGCCGAATCCTGCAGCTTGAGTTGCGCGGCCAGTGCAGCGCTGGCGGCCACCTTGGCCGGAGCCGCCCCCGTTCCAGCGAGCCACGCGCCCACGGCGTTGTAGGCCAGTTGCGCGTGGTTGCGCACCAGCGCACGATAGGCTTTGCCCTCGGATACGCCACCCGCCGCATCCACGGCATACTCGATCACCAGGGCCACGCGGTCCTCATTCTCGTTGAGCGAGGTGATGCCCTCGGAGAGCTCGACCGGCAGCATGGGAAAGACCTTGACGCCGGTATACACCGAGGTCGTCTCGCTCCTGGCATGGCTGTCGATCACCGTCCCCCGGCTCACGCGCGCGTCCACGTCGGCCACGCCGATGAGCACGCGAATGCTGCCATTGGGCAGCGCCTCGGCCCACTCAATCTGGTCGAGGTCCTTGGAGGTGTCGTTGTCGATAGAGGACCAGAGCAGGCGTCGCAGGTCCTGCATGCCGGAGACAACAGGCGGCTCGGGATGGGTCTCAATGTCCGCCAGTTCAGCGGCTGCGGCGGTAGGAAACTGCGGCTGAAAACCGTGTTCCAGCATGGCCGCTTGGGCGGCGGCAACAAGATTGAAGCGGTAAGGCTGGGTGGAATGCATGAAGAATTACTCCTTCAATTGGCAGAGCCAGCCTACCACGTCTGGACGTCCATATTTCAACGATTCCAGTCGACTTATTTGGCAACCACGTCGACGGTGAGGTAAATGCTGTGGCTGATAACGGTGCTGTCCACATACGGAGTAGCAGTGATCTTGAGAGTGGCTACTCCGAGAGGTGTCCCTGTCCCGGAAGTACTGCTGGCAATCGAGTCTGAGTTGCAGCCCATTCCAGCGCCGCCCAATCCCACCAGAAGAAGAAGGAGAATCAAGAAGCGCCGCGTCTTCTCACCTGCCGCGCGACCGGCAAAGATGCGGGCGCGTCGTCCGAAAGGAAGCAGAAAGAAGCCCAACACGGCCAGTGCCGTGCCGCCCACTGTACGCGGCCACATCATCTGGTGAAGGCGGTTGGCGGCTGTGGTTCCAGAAGTGAAAGTGGTGATGGTAAAAGTGACGGTGGACGTGGGAGTGACCTGCTGGGGCGAGGCTGTGCAGGTCATGTCATCTTGCGTTGGGACAGAGCAAACCACCTGCACTACACTGTCGTAGCCACCCACACCTGTAATCACAAAGGATGCTGTCCCCGATGCTCCCTTCACAATCTCCAGGTTGGTGAGTGGATTGGTGGACGCAGCGGTAAGGGTGAAGTCCTGAATAATGATTGAAATTGCCGCCGAAGTGGACGCAGCATAGTACGTGTCGCCGAGATAGACGGCTGTAATTGAATCCGTGCCGGCGACCAGAGCGGAGGACTCAGAGACGGAGACGGAACCAGTGGACTCATCGCTGACACCGATTTCGGTGAGGGATGCTGAACCGATGAGTGTGGTTCCACTGAAGAACTCGACCGAGCCAGTGGGATACGCCTCTGTGGTAGATTGTCCAGCCGGAACGACGATGGCGGACAGTGTAACCGTGCCACCGGGCGAGACCGTGGAAATGTTCGCAGTGACCGTTGTGGTCGTGGAAATTTTGGCGGCGACGATAATCGTAATCTCGCTGCTGGTAACTGCAGCGTAGGTCGTGCTACCGCCATACGTGGCATCGATGAGGTAGGTACCAGCCGCGAGCGTGCCCGCTGCCAGCGTGAACGTACCTACGCCATTTGACAGCGTCGCCGTGCCCAGGGTCACGCTGTCGGTTTCGTCAGTAAACGTGATGGTGCCTGTGGGCGTAGTGGTCACGGTCGAATCGCTCGAAGCCACTGTGACCTTGAGTACGAGTTTGTCGGTGAGATCGATAGTCTGCGAAGCGGTAGTCCAGGTTATGGTCGCGACGGTGGTGCCGGTAGCTTCGGGCCACGCTTTTACCATCGCCTGCGCGTTTACTGCCCCCAAGCCGGCGGTCAAATCGTAACCTGCGCTGGCGATAAAACCGATCTGACCAGACTCACCACAGCCTGTGCTGCCCGCCATGCACCATACCTTTGCGCCGCCCTGCTCAACATCGTCATAGACGCCGCTCGTGTTGCTGAGAGCATAGAGGTTGGAGTCCAGATTGCCTTGCGTTCCGTGCTTTTCAGCCACTATGGCGGCAACTCCGGCAAAGAGAGCGGCGGCGGCGGAACTGCCTCCGGCGCGCATCAGAGTGCAACCGCTGGCAACTGTGGAATCGCTCAGGCAAAAAGCCAGGCCTGGGTTCACGCTGGAATCGATGGCGGTGGGAAGCGCTAGGTCGGGGAGCAAACGATGGCTGGAGTTTAGACCCGCTGCGCCAACTTCCGCGTCCGAGACGGTGGCCTTGAGCCGCTTAGCTGAGGCTGGCTGCCAACTGGGGACAGCATAGAGCGTGCTGCTACCGCCGCCACCGGCATAGACCGGATCGGTTGCGTTGGCTGGTGACCAGGCGGATAGTGCGGCGACACCTGCCGCTGGGCCGGAGGCGCCAAACGAGGCAACACCAACAGCGGTATTCCACGGAGTGGAGGCAAGAGCGTTGACTCCGTATCCGCTGGAAACCAAAGCATCGCTTCCAGCCGCATAGCAGGCCGAGGGGCCACGGTCGCCGGTAGCCGCGATCACCGCAATGCCCTCCGCTGCTGCCTGCCGGTAGAGAGCTGTATAAAAGGCCTGATGAGCCTCGCCAAGCGCGGCTTCGCAGGCCGAGTAGCCAACGGTGATGGTATGGGCCAGAACCTGGTCCACGATGGCTGCCAGAGAAAGGTCCAGACCGTCCGTCGCGGAGGTCGTGGCCGCTGGAACCAATACGATCTGCGCACTGGGAGCGGCTGCTCCGGCCCAGGAGACGGCTAGGTTGGCGGCGGCTTCATCCGCCGTGCGGCCAGGGTCCGTTCCGTTCAGAATCACGGAAAGATTGCTGGCGGACAACCCGAAAGTAGAACGGAAGGCAGTAATGTCGGCGCTGCGCACATTGCTCCGCGCCGCAATTGCAATAGACTGGCCCGCTCCCAGGGCGCCTGCGGAGTGGAGCGTGTTCAGTTGCAGCAGTTGCGCAACCAGTTGCGGGGTGAGCGCTTCAACTTTGCCCAGTGAGGTCTCTGCAGCAAGGTCGGCAGGAGCAGTGGCAACGGTCTTCGGGGTGGTCAAGGACGCCTCGGACAAAGCTCCATCCAGCGACACCAGCCCATGCACCAGGGGTTTGAGAGCAGCGGGCACGGAGATGCTCTCCGCCAATACAACACGTGTTCCGTCTGCCGTTGCGGCAGAGTCAACCTGCGTTTGGAAGGCCTGCTCCACCTGGGCAACCGTGCCGGAAAACTCGATCCAGCCGCGGCCGGCAGGCAGCGCGGCCACTTCGAAGCCCTGGCTCTGCAACCACGCAGCAACCGCGGCAACATCGGAGGAGGAGTTAGCGTAGGAATTGGCGAAGGCCGACGGGGTGAGCCAGTGATGGTATTCCGCCGAGGACGAATTCTGCTGGTTGGCAAGCTCAGCGATGAGCGCCTGCTGCTGGTCCGCGGAGGGCTCAAGCAGCAGCAGCATCCGCTCCAGGCGGGTGCTGGGGGACGCGGCGCCCAAGTCGGCCGTGGTCTGCGGCAGCAGCGGCTTGCCTGCAGAGAGAGAAACCAAGGCGGAACCGTACCAGTCGCCGGCCAGCCGGGACGCCGTCGCCTGGGCCATTGCCGGGCAGGATGCACCAAGACTGGAAAGCAGCAGTATTACTAGCAGCAGGCCGAAGCTCTTTTTGTATGTCATGATCCTCTTTAAATGTCAGCTCCGAAAGACCTGCGTCTCATCTCAAACAGGGGACAAGATCAGTGCCTTGGCCTCCCTCATGAAATGGTCATCACGCCCTGCCGCCATCTGGGCAGAGGGTTCTTGAATTCGTTGCTCTTCGCACCGATTGTATAGCGGCGGAGGACGCTTCAAAAGCAGATTATGGGGGAGGAGCGAAGCAGTAAGCCAATAAGGCCTGAGATGGTTGCAGCAGGATGCTAACTGCAACGGCCCACTCTTCGCTCGGCAGGTTGCCGGAAGAGTGGGCCGCTGGTTGTTGTTTTATTGGATGCCGAGGTCGGACAGCACCTTGGGCTTGGTTTCATCCACGGCCAACAGATTGTGGCAGGCCGCGCAGTCCTGGGTGATGCTCTTGCCGTCCTTGGAGCTGTGATCGCCATCGTGGCAGCGGAAGCAGCCCGGATAGCTCTGGTGTCCAATGTGGTTGGGATGCGTTCCCCAGGTGACCTTCATATCGGGAAACACATTCTGGCTGTAGAGTGTCACCAGGCCATCGCCCGCGGACTTGACCTGCGCCGCCTTGGTGCTGAGCACGGAAGGGTTGTTGGCGCGATAGAAGGCTACCAGTTGCGCCGGGATCTTTACCCGTGCCTCGTCCTGGCTGGCGTAGTTGGCCTTCAGCAGCTCCAGGCCTTTTTTGTGGACCCAAGGCAGGTCGGGGCTGATGACGCCCTCAGCCATGGCCCGGTTGATGGCCTCTTCCGCCGTCACGAATGTGTGTGACGCGCGGTTGTGGCAGTCGATGCAATCCATCACCCGGCGCTCACCCTTGGGTGCGACGCCGTTGGCGGTCGAAGCCAGAAAGTCGGTCGTTGAGCCGTTGGCGTTCCGCTTTTGCACCCACGGAATTGTCGTGCGGGTCGAGTCTGTCGCAATGTATTCGATGTGGCCCAGATGGACGCCGTGAATTCCCGTCAGGTTCGAGAACGACTCCCGGCCGCCCAGGTGAAGCACCACCACCGTCTGGGTCTGCGAGTTCTTTTCGTCATCGGCAAAATTGGACTTAACGAGCAACTTCTCACCAATGAACTTGGCCGGCGTATGGCATCCCTCGCAAATTTCCCGCGCCGGGCGCAGATTCATCACCGGGGAAGGAATCGGTGTGGGATAGTCGGGAATGAAGCGGGGAGCAATCCCTGCAATCGGATGCAGCGTAACCTCAACCAACTGCTTGGTGCCATTCACCTTGGCCCTCACGTAGGACTCCGCGCCGGAACCGATATGGCAGGCTACGCAGTCCACATGGGAGTGCGCTGAAACCTTGTAGGCCGTGTACTCCGGATGCATCACATGGCAAGACTGGCCGCAGAACTGCGGCGAATCCATATAGGCCGCGCCGCGATAGCTGGCCACCGCCACAATCAGCAGGTTGGCGATGGTGGCCACCAGCACGATGTCCACACCATGACGGAAAATCTTGTCGTTGAAATCGACCTTGGGGAACTCGGCCGGAATATGTCCAGCCTTCTTCAAGGCTCTGCGGCGCAAAACGACGCCCACAGGAATCAGCACCAGTCCGGCCACAAAAAATGCCGGCAGAATCAGGAAGAAGATGATGCCGAGATATGGGTTGTCATTGGACCGGCCGAAGATCTCCACCAGCCAGTAGGCAAGCATGGTGACACCGGACGCGCTGGTGATGGCGCCGCCAGCCAGACTGATGGGATTGTTGCCGAAGAAAAGAGCCGGCCTGACCCAGTTTTCACGAAATTTCTGTAACACTTCTCCCCCCACTCTCAAAACACGCGGCCCGCTGCTGAAAGCGAACCCGCGATTACCTTACCCGGTAGACCGGCAAAGGGTGTTGGCTCCTACAGGAAACCAACACCCTGGATCCTTCGCGACGGACCGGTCTTTCCTGGGCTTGCTCCACGGCAAGCCGGATCGAACTGCTTACTTCAGACCGTGGTAGTACGTTGCAACGTCTTTTGCCTGCGCCGGGGTGACTCCCGCAACCGGCTTCATCTTGCCCTTGCCCTTGGTGACAGCATCGGAAATGGCGGCTACTGAGAGCGCCTTAATGGCCGGGTCGGAAACCGGCTTGATGCCCATTGCTCTCGTCATTCCCGCACTGGGGGTGCCGGCGGGGCCGTGACACGTGGCGCACTTGGCTTTGTAAATTGCTTCGCCGCCTGCTTGCGCGAAGCCCACGGCACTGGCCATAGCAACAACAACTGCCAACACCACCTGGGAACGGAATGTCTTTGTCATATAAGGCTCCTTGAGTTCTGCCACCGCCAGCGTACCCGCGAGTACCCGTCTGTGGATTCTTCATACAATAACCCCGGCGACTGAGATTAGTCGCAGGGGCTGGTGAAAGGGATTCGCCGTAGGCGCATTCCCAGTCTTCGGGCCATGCCGCCCCAGCCTGAAACTAGGCGGGATGGACCGGTAAAACTTTGAACCCGGTCCATCCCACTGTTTTCTGAGGAAAGACTGTTTCCCCTAGAACTCGTAATGCAGTCCAAGGGTTACGTTGTTGGCGTGGAAGTTGCGAGGCGCGCTGGCGCCTTGTGGACCTTCAGACGCCCAGGTGTTGGCCAGGGTGCTGCAAGCTACGCCGGTTACCGGAGTCGTCAGCGTGGGAACCGCTGTGCTGCACAAGGCAGCGCCCTTCGCTCCGCCCTCTCCGTAGCCGAAGAAATTGTACTCAGCCTTCCAGATCAATCCAGGATGTATGGTCCAGGCGACGTTCGCGAAGGGCGACACATAGGTGGATTCCAGCGAGCCATTCACTTGGCGGGCATCGTTAAAGAACTGGGTACCATTCACAGAGCTGACGCGATAGCCAAGATCGGTGTGGATCGCCTTGACCGGAGTCAGCGCAAGAGCCACCGACCCGTACTGCGTCGGAGCATCCATGAAGTCCTTGACCGGACCGAATTCATAGCCGCCGGTCCTCACTGTAGCTCCCGGGCAGGCCGTGCCGCTGGCCGTCACCGCTCCCGGTACTCCCGCTGTGGCGCCCGAGGCGTAGCAGATGTTCGTAGCCGTGTAGACACTGCTGTAGGCGTAGTTGAAATCGAATCCGACCTTCTCCGTCGGAGCCAAAACGCCGCCGAAGCTGATCACCCGACTGTGGTCCTCATGTTGGATCGGGCCGTCGTATGTTTCATCGCCTGAGGCCACGGTAGCCTGATTGTTGTTGGTGTTGTTGTGCCGTTCCGTGTCGTTGAAGCCAGCCGACAGCGTCGCCCAGGGCCTCGGTCTGTACTTGGTATGCACACGGTAGCGCTTCGTCTGCCGCGGGGCTACTGGGGTCAGAGCGTTGTCGTCGTAGAACATTTCGGCGGTGCCGTTGAGGTCCCAGTTAGAAGTGGGCCGCAAAGCTGCGTTAAAGATGCCGCCATTCTGGTTGATGGTGAGATTTCCGTTGACCGGGTCGGCCAGCGCTCCATCGGGAATGTCAACATTGTGAGGCATGCCCTGGCTGATGGTGCGCGTGCCATAGCGATAGGTGAGAGACAGCCGGGCGCGAGACGAAGCATCCCAACTCGCCGTCAGATTGTTCACCGTGGACCTTTGGCCGTAGTAGCCATAGGTGAGCGTGCCGTTGATGCCGCGAGGAAGCGCCAGCGTCCCCGTGGTCATTGCGCCGTTGTAGGAGATGGTTCCTGTTGCCAAAGAGGGCGTGGACAGAGTCGTAGCTGCCGGAAGGGTGGAATATCCAGGTTGCTGTACGTTGGTGTAGCTCACCTGGTCGGCAATGGAAAACGTCTTGCCAACCTGCCAGACAGCGGCATAGTTGATTCCGACCACCGCGCGGTGTGCTCTTGCCACGCCGTTATAGGTGATGGAGCGAACAGGTGCGGTGGTGGCGCTGACCACATCCAGACCTTGGGCATTCTCATAGTAGTGAGGAAGGTCCATGGTTGCGAGGGTGTAGTTCAAATCGCCATTCATCGTCAGGTTCTTGATGCTGGAGCTTTGGAAGCGCAGGGCTTCGGTGGGGGTGATAATGCGGGTGGGCTGCGAGCGCATGTAGCTGCTCACCGCACTGCAAGCCGCGTTGATAGTCGGCAGGCCGTTCTGCAGCGTAGGCGCCGTGAAGATGGTGTAGTTGGTGGAGCTGGTATAGGCGCTGCCCATAGCCTTGGTGTTGCAAGCGCCGATGCCGTAAGGCGAGGACAATGCGTCCCAGTTGCCAAGGTAAACCTTGGTTCCATCCGACTCCTGCGCGTTATAACTGCTCGGGTCCAGGGTGAAGTAGGAATCCGCCTTATAGCTGTGGATTTCCTCTTCAAAAGCCAGCTTGGTGTTCTGCACCGGCTTCCACTCGATCGCTCCCGTGAAGTCGTCGGTGCTGTTGCGCTGATACTCCTCAAGCAGGCCGTCGTACTTCATGATGGCATAGCTCGGGCTCAGGCTCGGGCCCTCGAAGGTATTCCGCGAATAACCCACGCGGTAGGTCACCTTCGACAGAGGATTGATGGTCAGGTTGACGTCCGTCATGCGGCGCACTGTGTTGAACAGCTCAGGTGAATGCTGCACCTGCGGCCAAGCGAACGTGCCCGTAGGCGCGTTGGAAGGGCCATAGTTCAGCTTCAGCCCGGAGGAAATATTCGGGTTGCCCAGCAGATCGTAGTCAAAATACTGGCGATCACGGCGGAACAAGCCCGAGAACTCGTATTTCTTAGCCTTGGAGAAGTCCAGCTTCCCGAAGGTGTTGGGATCGCCACCAAATCCGTTGCCGACGGCCCGCAGGTTGTCGATTAGGAAATGCTTTTTGCCCGGCACCGCGTTCATCTCGAAGGTCTCGCCAAGAACGCGCGGCCCGGACTGCAGATTGACCAGGGTGCTGTACATGGCATTGCTGCCGGTCGTGTTGACAATGTGCCCGCCCAGATCCACGCTGTGATGGGCCGTATATCCCTCTGGGACAGCGATCGGTGAACCGTGCGTCGGAAATGGGTCGGCGGGGGTCGGATTTTGCGCGACCGCGATGCCCGTCATCGTCAACAAGATAGCGACGCCAATGCCCTCGGCGCATCGCCGGACCATTGAATCAGACCGCCGTTGATTGGAAAGCCGTGAATACCAGCCTCTGTTCCTCATATGAAGCCTCTCTCGAAAAAAATGCTCGCCGCGAACTTTGCACGTACGTGCATTGAAGTCCGGAATCCTGGCCGCACCGGCCGCCGTGGCGGAGGTGCGGCGCAGTTCCATAGTTCCTACCTGATGAATGCCTGACTGAAGTTCGAACCATGAATCATCGTGTGGCAATTGATGCATGGTGTCTGCGACGTCGATCCTGCGCCCATACCGTGAACCGCACCTGCGCTAACCTGGCTGTGGCACTGGTTGCAAAGCGGGGTGATGCTCGGCATGTTCAGCAAGCGGGCGTTCTGCGATCCGTGCGGCGTGTGGCAGGACATGCAGCCTTCTGCCTTGACCGGAGCGTGCTCGAACACGAAAGGTCCGCGCGTCTCGGTGTGGCATTTGGTGCAGATCGCATTCTGATCGGCCGTGGATTTCAGATTGTTGTTCCCGAAGCTGCCGTGTGCGTCATGGCAGTCGCTGCACTTGACCAGGCCCTCGTTCACCTTGTGGTGGAAAGGCATGGAGAACTGCGGCTTCACGTCCGTATGGCATTGGAAGCAGAGCTTGGGCTGTTCGGCCTTCAGCAGATGCTCCTTGTCCTCGCTGGCATGCACACTGTGGCAGCCGATGCAGCTGACGCCAGCCTTGGCATGAGGAGAACGCTCGAAGTTGGGATGCGTTCCCGCGTGGCAACCCAAGCAGGTGGCGTCCACATCCTTGGCGGAAGCCTTCGCTGGGTTGAAAATCTTGGTTGTGTCGCCGCCGCCGTCAACGTGCGCCTTGCCTGCTCCGTGGCAACCCTCGCAGGTAACCCCGGCCTTGCCGTGCTCCAAGGCAATCTTGGTGTGAGGATTGGATGCAAACCCCTTGGCAACCTCTTCGTGGCAGGTTGCGCAGGTTTCCGCGCCAACATAGTCCGCGGGGGTGGTGTCCTTGGCTTGCGCGCTAGCCTGTTTCGCTCCCGAAGCCGGAGCTCCGAATGCAGTGGCGCAAAGAAGCCCCGCGCCCAGCATCAACGTCAAACACGCTCGCAGTCCCGGTCTTGTCACCGAAGCCGCACCGATCAAAAATTGCGTTACCGGCCCATCTTTATGCATCGAAAAATACCGCCTTTTGTGCTCTCATGACATCTTCCGGAAAACAACTGTACCATCGAGCGGCCGCCACAGGTGCAATTTGTGTGGATACTGCCAAGTCGACAGAAGGTCCAGTAGGCCCCGCTGAGGCTGAAGGTGCTCTCTGTGCGGAGCATCACTTCATGCGTTGCATACTATCTTTCTATTCTGCACGCAAACGGTGATCTCTGTCACACGCAATGGATTCATTATTATTCACTGGCGTTTCCATCCGACGAGTGACGCACCTCCCCTCTGACACTTCGATGCCGTGGCCACTCCGGAGTTGCCCTGTTACTGGCCCCGCCCCCAGTCATTTTGCTATCCCGTATGCCGGCCTCTATTTAGGAAGCCGCCTTCTAACGCAGAAGATCAGGATGTCAACTCCCTCGCTGTGCAATACAGGACACTTTTCACCCGGATTGATTGACTTTCGCGGAGATTCGCCTGTTCCCAAGACCCGCAACGCACAGCGCGAGCACACGACTCGTAGCCAATGCAGGCATGCACTCGCTGGAAAGCCTCGCCTCGCCCCAGCCGGGGGAGCCAACAGCCAGCTCGAGGGCGTATAGGCGTGAGGTCCATCACATCCGGGGCTGCAGCTTTTCGGGCAAAATCTCATTATGCATAGGCCTCTCTTCCGAGAGGCGCATTGCCTTTTCCCCTCCGGTGCAACCCTTGAGAGATACGGAGCTGCAGAAAAGGTAGACCTGCTGTATGGGCGTCGGATAGGGCAATACCATGGCGGACACAGGGATCTCGGCAGGAGCGAACGCACGGCAGAAGCACATGACGCGACAGATTCCCGCTGGATGCGCTGCTTGCTCCAATCGGCGGCCCGGCTGGTTCTGCTCCTTGGGCAGCGCCGTACTGGCTGATCTGGAACTGGCCACCAGCACCATTTCATTGCCCGCGCAGGCTTCCCTCTTTACCCAGGGCGAAGATGCCCGCTGCCTCTATCTGATCTGCGGTGGCTATCTCAAACTCACCGCCGGGCATCCCGATGACCGCCAGATGATCGTCCGCGTCGCCGGCCCCGGCTCCATGCTCGGTCTGTATGCGGTTCTTTCTCATGGCGTATATGAAGTTTCTGCCGAGTCGTTGACCAATGCCCAGCTTCGCCCCGTCGAACGGGACCGCTTTTTGGGCTTCCTGCGCACCCACAAGGAAGCGCAGATGCGGGCTGTCCAGTGCATCTGCCAGGAGTACCGCTTTGCGCTGCAGGATGCCTGCCGCATCGCCCTGGCCGACACCGTGGCTGCGCGCCTGGGACGGCTGCTGATCGAGCTGGCCCACCAAATCGGCGAGCATCTCAACGGCGGCGGCTTCCGCTTCCCGCTGTTGCTGACCCACGAAGAGATGGCCTCGATGACCTGCACCACGCGTGAAACCGTCACCCGCACCCTGGGCCAGTTCCGCAAGGACGGCTGGATCTCCATCGAAGATTCCCTGGTCACCATCCATCAGCCGGAGCGGCTGCAATCCCTGTTTTAAGAGCACACCTCATCTGATTCCTCTCAAAGGCCTGTTACCATGCCATGGGGCCGGATTGCCGTTTTCCGCTCCCCAATGGCCTGCTTCAAGAGTCCAAGGGCTATCATCTGAGTTGGGAGTTCTGCTGCGTATGACCCGTTCGATTGCTTGCTTTTCCGTCTTTCTGCTCTCATGCTGTGCGGTTGTTGCCCAAAGTCCAGCTTCGGCGCCCGCTTCTGCGGCTGCCAAGCCGGCGGTCACCTCGGCTGAAAGCCCGGAGATTCGCGAATTTCAGAAGATTGAAGACACCTGGTCGAATTCCGTGAACCAGCGCGACCAATACAGTCTAGAACTGGTGCTATCGCCTTTGTTTGTGGATGTTTCCGCCAGCGGCGACATCACTACCCGCAACCAGCAGTTGGCCCAACTGATCACCGGCGAAGACAAAGCCATGCACATCGATCAGAAGGTGATCACCGTACGCATGCTGGGCGACATTGCCGTGGCCAATGGCACCTATCTGCTGCACCACAAGGTCAGCTCCGCCCTGGTGGACGAAAAAGGCGTTTTTACGCATGTCTTTGAGCGGATGCGGGGCGGCTGGGTCTGCATCAACTCGCAGCGCACAGTGCTCCGCGAAGAATCGAACGCCAAGGCCAAGAAGCAGTCCAACGCCGAGCTACCCTTCCACTTCCCCCTGTTCACCAAGGGCGACAAGAGCAACTAGTTCTTTGACCGCATAAAGCGGTACCAACGCTGGCGTGCCCCAGGTCCCGCTTTTGGGACCTGGGAAAGCACGATCTCAAAGCACAGATGCTCCGTGCCCCCTCCATGCGACTTATTTCTGTCGCAAGGGTGCGAGGTCATCTCCAGGATTGGGCGGAGTCAGCCCCGCCGCATGTGGTTTGGCTCCCTGGATCCGGATCGACACATGCACCAGGCTCAGCGCCGCGGGCGTTACGCCGGGAATGCGGCTGGCCTGGCCGATGGTCACGGGACGCACCCGCTCCAGAATCTCCCGCATCTCCCGCGAAAGCCCACTGATGATGCTGTAGTCCAGCCATGTGGGAATCGCCAGCGCCTCGGCGGCCTTCAGTTTCTCGATCGATTTCTTCTGCTGCTCCAGATAACCGGCAAACTTGATCTCGGTCTCCACGGCGCGCGCCTCATTACGCAGCACGGCGGTCCCCGCCTTCCCGCTTTGTCCGGAATCGCGCCCCAGAACGGCGGCCATCTCCGCCAGCAGCGGCTCCTGCGCCATCGCCTCGTGCATTGCTTCGATCACCGGCTCAATCGTCACCTCCGGGCGCTTCAGCAGTTGCGCCCAGGTCAGCCCGGCGGTCGCCGTCAGTTCGCCAAATCCCGCACCTGTCAGCCCTTGGGAATCCACCTTGGTCGTCGTCAGCAGCCGTTCCAGCGCACCGCGCCGCGCCTGCTTTCGCTCGTACTCGGCCCAGGCTTCGTCGCCAATCAGCCCCAGCTTGCGCCCATACGGAGTCAGCCGCCGGTCAGCGTTGTCGATCCGCAGGTGCAGCCGGAACTCCGCTCGCGAGGTGAACATCCGGTACGGTTCGTTCGTTCCCTTTGAGATCAAATCGTCGATCAGGATGCCGGTGTAGCCTTCGCTGCGGTCCATAGTGAAAGGCGGCTCGCCCTTCACCCAGAGCGCCGCATTGATCCCGGCCATAATGCCCTGGCAGGCGGCTTCTTCGTAGCCGCTGGTCCCATTGATCTGCCCGGCCAGGTACAGTCCCTCCATGGATTTGACCTTCAGAGAGCGGTCCAGCTCCGTGGCGTCCACGCTGTCGTACTCGATGGCGTACCCCGGCCGCAGCATCTCGGCCTCTTCCAGCCCAGGAATGGAGCGCACAATCTGCCACTGTACTTCCATGGGCAGCGAGGTGGACATGCCGTTGACGTAAACCTCGTGGGTGTTCAACCCTTCCGGCTCCAGAAAGAACTGGTGCTGGGTCTTGTCGGGGAATTTGACGATCTTGTCTTCGATGGACGGGCAATACCGCGGCCCGATGCCCTCGATCTGCCCGGAGTACATCGCCGACCGATGCACATTTTCGCGGATGATGCGCAGCGTCTCCGGCGTGGTGAAAGCGATGTGGCAACTGATCTGCGGCTGCACAATCTTCTTGGTCCTAAAGCTGAAAGGCGTGGGATCTTCGTCGCCCCTCTGCTCCTGAAACGCCTCCCACCGTATCGTCCGGCCATCCAGCCGCGGCGGCGTCCCGGTCTTCAGACGGCAAGTCCGCAGTCCCAACCGCCGCAGCGCTTCCCCTAAAAGGACAGAAGCCGCCTCGCCACTACGCCCCGCCGGATAGCTCTCGTCGCCAATGTGGACCAGCCCATTCAAAAAGGTCCCGGTGGTAATGATGGTGGCCCCGGCCAGCAGATTGCGCCCATCGCGCAACTTCAGCCCCAGCACCCGCCTCTTCGTCTCGGATATAAGCGGTTCCGATTCTGGGGTGTGGGAAGGGTAGGTCAGGGCTTCAGCCCTGACATCGCTCGCGCAAGAATTACCGGGGGCTTTAGCCCCTGAGGGATTCTCTTCGATCAGAAGGTCCACAACCTCCGCCTGGCGTATATGCAGATCGGCCTGCGACTCCAGCACCTCGCGCATCTTCACGCGGTAGAGCTGCTTGTCGCACTGCGCCCGCGGGCTCCACACCGCCGGCCCGCGCGACGTGTTCAGCAGCCGGAACTGAATGCCCACGGCATCGGCCACCTCGCCCATCACGCCGCCCAGCGCATCCACCTCGCGCACCAGGTGCCCCTTGGCCACGCCGCCGATAGCCGGATTGCAGCTCATCTGCGCAATCAGGTCCAGGTTCATGGTGATCAGCGCGGTTTTCAGCCCCATGCGCGCCGCCGCCATGGCCGCCTCGCATCCCGCATGACCAGCACCCACAACCACCACATCGTATTGTTCGGTAAAAGACATCTAAGGCTATTCTACGGATTCCGCGCTTGGGACGCAGAAGTGCAATCGGAGGTCGTTCAACAGGCGGCGTGAAAGTCCTCGGGGAAAGGTCTTGCCCCTCTTCCACGAGTCTGAGAGCATGACAGCATGTCAGAACCCGTACGGATCGGAGTTCCGTCCTCAAAACCTGCCGCCGCTTGTGCTCCAATAGCGCAGCCGCGAACTCGGGTCTTCTGGCTTCAAAGCGTCACACTTGCCTGGATGCTCGTCGAGTTCTGCGTATCCGCGTATGCGGCAATCACGGCGCACAGCCCCGTAATGCTGGCCTTTGGCTCCGATAGCCTGGTAGAGCTTATGTCCGCCACAGTGGTGCTCTTGCAGTGGGTTCCAGGTGTGTCCATTTCGGAACGCAAAGCGACCCGCACTGCCTCATTGCTGCTGTTCGTTCTCGCCGTTGTCGTAGCGGGAACAGCCCTGGCATCCTTGGCTCTCAAGATGCAGCCTGAAACGAGTCGCGCGGGAATCGGTATCACCGTCGCCGCACTGCTTGCTATGCCCGTCCTCGCACGGCTGAAGCGCCGGGAAGCTCGCCGCAGCGGAAATACCGCCTTGGCCGCCGACGCTGCGCAGTCCGCCGCTTGTGCTTATCTCGCGCTGATCGCCCTTGTGGGACTTGCCGTGAACGCATTGTTCCATATCGCGTGGTTCGATGCCGCCGCTGCCTTGGCGGCAATTCCCATTCTCATCAAAGAGGGCAGATCCGCTTGGCAGGGACAGACCTGCGGATGCTGCTAAGGCTCGTGCGTGGGTTAGCTTGGCGAGTTGCTGGCGTCACAAACTCGCAACCTCTAAAACCTGACCCGTTTGCTGCTCTGATTGCCCCTGTCTACAGCGCCGCCAGCGCCTCCGCCTGCCCCGCAAACAGCCCGGCATACTTGGTAATCCCCACCATGGTGAACACCTTGGTAAAGTGCGCGGAAAGCCCAAATGCATAGATCTTCTGCGCCGAGTTCGAGGCCTCGATCAGCAGTTGAATCACCAGCGCGATGCCGCTGGAGTTGATGTAGTCCACCTTGCTAAAGTCCAGCAGGATCAGCTTTGCCGTCTCTTTGGGCAGTGCCTGGTAGGTGCCCAGAACCGCGTCTTTCGAGGTACTCGCAATATCGCCCTCAAAACGCAGTACGGTCACCGGGTGCCCGGCCGGGGAAGTCAGCTGGTCAACATGCGACTTGGTTTCGCTCTGCACGATCAATACTCTCCATCATCTCTTTGTTATTCGCGTCCTGTTACTCTGCTTCTTTGTCCAGCCGGATCACCAGCCTGACATAGCTGCTCTTGCCCTCGGAGCCGACCACCCACTCCGCCTCGTCCACCAGCGCCTGGATCAGGAACATGCCCATCCCGCGCGGGCCTTCTTCGCCGTGCATCTTGCGGTCGATGTCCGGCTTGGCAGGTTGTTTCGTCATGCCCTTGCCGTCGTCGATCACCTTCACTTCCAGCTTGTCGCCGCCGGCCGACATCACCACACCCACTGACAGTTTCTCGTTCAGCCGGTTGCCGTGCTCGATGGCGTTGATGCAAGCCTCGGCCACCGCCGTCTTCAGGTCCTCCACGCGGTCCTCGCGGAAGCCCATCAGCTTGGCCACCGAGGCCGCGCTGCTCATGGCTACCTTCTCGAATCCCAGCCGCGAGGGCAGCCGGACCTCTACCGTGGCGGATTTGAATTCGCTCATGCCGGCATCTCCGTGGAAGCCGCCTGGCGGCAAAGCACCAGTGCGGTCATGTCGTCACATTGCGAGCCTCCGTCAGAGAACGCTCCGATCGCCGCCCACAATGCATCGAGAATACCATCGGCCCTCTCCTCCGGGCATTTCGTAAACTCTTCCAGCAGCCGTTCGGGACCAAACTCCTCATCCCCTTTGAACACTTCCGTCAGCCCGTCGGTATAAAACAGCAGCCGCGTCCCCGGCTCAATCTGTAGCCGCTCGCTCCTGTAGCTCATCCCCGGCAACAGCCCCAGCGGCGTTCCCGAAGCGTCAAACTGGAGCGGCTCCGTTCCCTGCGCAATCAGGAAGCCCGGATTGTGCCCCGCGTTCACCACTTCCAGCTCGCCCGTCTCCGGATAAAGCCGCAAAAAGATCGCCGTCACGTACTTGCGCCGCGCCTCTTCGCCCTCCGCCCAGTGGTGCTGGTT
>Ga0255354_1000187_pt1 | contig 38872 bp, 24 predicted proteins | sample HBST50metaG_FD_189942 | JGI IMG/M metagenome (GOLD analysis project Ga0255354, IMG submission 189942) | Peat soil microbial communities from Stordalen Mire, Sweden - H.B.S.T50 | ecosystem: Environmental > Terrestrial > Soil > Wetlands > Peat | place: Sweden: Norrbotten County, Stordalen Mire...
GGTATACCCGGAGCGACGGCCCTTTTTTCTGGAGAACGCATCGATCTTTACCATGCCCGAGGAACTCTTCTTCTCCCGGCGCATCGTCGATCCGCAGTTCGGCGCCAAGCTCACTGGCTCCATCGGTCGCTGGGGAGTGGGCGCTTTGCTGGTTGACGATCGTGGCCCGGGCGAGGTGCTGGCTCAGGGCGTCAGAGGCCACGGCGATCGTGCTATCGACGGTGTGTTTCGGACTGAACGGGAGTTCGACCATCAGTCGCATGCCGGACTGTTTTTGAGCGACACTCAATTCGACTCCACCTCGAATCGGGTTGGTTCCGTCGACTTGCGTTATCTCATGGCGCACAACTGGACCCTGGCCGGCCAAGCCAGCACGACACAATCTCAAAGCGACTCCAGCGGCTACACCGCAGGACCGGGCTATCTGTTGGACCTGAGCAAATCCGACGACCACACCAGCTTCGATTCCTACTTCCTCGATCGCAGTCCAGGGCTGAACGCGACTCTGGGTTATCTGACCCGCTCCGACATTCGTTATTGGGAGAACTATTACAGTCACAAATGGAAGCCGCCGGTCAACCGGACGCTGCTGTCCTATGGCCCGAGCATGGACACGGTACTCAACTACGATCACGAACAGAGGTTGCTGAACTGGTCCTTTTCACCCGGCTTCTCCATCTCGCTGCCTCGGTTGACAACCTTGTCGATCAACCATAATGAGGCTTATGAACGCTATCAAGGCGTCGGTTTCCGGGAGCGTTACACAAATCTCAATGTTGGAACTTCCTGGTATAAATGGCTGCAACTGACCGCAAAATACTCGCAGGGAATTGCCCCCAACTACTATCCGGCTGCGGGTGTGCCACCCTTCGTGGGCAATTCGAACAACGCCTCAGCGACCGTGACGCTTTGGCCACAGCCGCATCTGCGCATGGATGGAATCTACTACTACACACGGCTGGCCACCGGCTCTGATGGACCTCCATCAGCCTCCCTCCCTAGCGGAGTCATCTTCACCAACCACCTGATTCGCTCCAAGGTCAACTACCAGTTCACGCGCGACTACTCCTTCCGCGCCATCTTCGACTACAACTCGCTGTTGCCCAACAACGACCTGGTTGCGACCAGCTACTCCAAGCAGGCCGATACCACGCTCCTGTTCACTTATTTTCCGCATCCCGGCACGACTTTTTTCCTTGGCTATGCGGATACTTTCCAGAACGAGGATTACAGCGCAGCCGCCAACCCCGCATTCACACTGACCAGCCAGCCCGGCACTTCGACCGATCGGCAAGTCTTCGTCAAATTCAGCTATCTGCTTCGCTTTTAGAGAGAAAACAATCATGCAATATCGCAAATTTGGAAAACTCGATTGGAAGGCTTCAGCGCTGGGCTTCGGCTGCATGCGCTTTCCCACCACGGACGGCAAGCCCAACAGTCCCAGCATCGACGAGGCAGAAGCGCTGCGCATGGTTCGCTACGCGATCGACAATGGGGTCAATTATGTCGATACCGCCTATGTCTATCACGATAACCAAAGTGAAGTCGTGCTGGGCAAGGCTCTCCAGGGCGGCTACCGGGAAAAGGTCAAGCTGGCCACCAAGCTGCCCATCTGGCTGGTCAACGCTCCAGAGGACTTCGACAAGTTGCTCAACGAGCAGCTCAAGAAGCTCCAAACGGACCACATCGACTTCTACCTGCTCCACGCGCTCAACAAGGGGCGCTGGCGGGAGGCCGTCCTGAAGCACGACGTGCTGGCCAAAGCCGCCGCCGCGCTCGCAGACGGACGAATCCGCCATTTAGGTTTCTCTTTCCACGACGACTACGAGGCCTTCGAAGAGATCGTCAACGGCAACGACCTGTGGAGCTTTTGCCAGATTCAGTACAACTACATGGACGCAGAGAATCAGGCGGGCCTGCGCGGCCTGAAACTGGCGGCCAGCAAAGGCCTTGCCGTGGTCATCATGGAGCCGCTGCTGGGTGGCCGTCTGGCCGATCCGCCCAAGGACATCCGGGAAGCGATGGAGAACTTCCCCGTGCGCCGTTCTCCGGCCGAGTGGGCACTCCAGTGGCTTTGGGACCAGCCGGAAGTGTCGGTGGTTCTGAGCGGCATGAGCACCATGGCCCAGGTGGAGGACAACCTGCGCTCGGCCGACGCATCGCGCGTGCAGGCTTTTGGCCCGGCGGAGCAGGCGCTGATCGCCGAGGCTAGGAAGATGTATGCCGCGCGCACCGCAATTCCTTGCACCAAATGCAACTACTGCATGCCCTGTCCCAACGGTGTCAACATCCCGGGCAACTTCGAGTACTTCAACTACGCCCGCCTCTTTGACGATGTTCCAGGCGCCAAGTTCCGCTATCAGGTCTTCCTGACCGAGGAGCAGCGCTCCGGCGCCTGCATCGCCTGCGGCGTCTGCGAAGGCATGTGCCCGCAGGAAATCCCCATCAGCGAGTGGATGCCCAAGGTGTCTGAGCTGTTGGCGTGAGCGGGCGATGTGACGTATGTGCAAGAAGCGGCGAAGTCTGAGGCGAAATGCGACTGTTTTCGTCCGCATCCTTGACCCTTGATGGGGAGATTGATCAGGAGAAAAGGGAAGTCTCGAAGGCCTCCGATCTCGGCACTATGTGAATTTAAATTCACATAGTGGTATAAAGCAGCCGCAATGTGTCTCTCGTCACAGCCCTTCTACCCCCCTTAAGGAAGAAACTTGCTTAGCGGCTGTGTTGTGTCCGGCCGCATCATGAGGCAAAGTGAATGAGTGAGCAGAAAATGGTTATCCTTGATGGGAACGAGGCAGCTGCCTCGGTCGCCTATCGTCTCTCCGAAGTAGTCGCCATCTACCCAATTACCCCCTCGTCACCGATGGCCGAATGGGCGGATCAGTGGCGCTCGGAGGGAAAAAAGAACATCTGGGGCGCTTTGCCCATCGTGGAAGAACTGCAGAGTGAGGGCGGCGCCTCTGGCGCGCTCCACGGCGCGCTGCAGGCCGGCGCTTTCGGAACCACGTTTACCGCCTCGCAGGGCCTGTTGCTGATGATCCCCAACATGTTCAAGATTGCCGGTGAACTCACCCCGGCCACCATGCATGTGACGGCTCGTACGCTGGCAACACATGCTCTGTCGATCTTTGGCGACCACTCCGACGTTATGGCTTGCCGCACCACTGGCTGGGCTATGCTCTGTTCGAACTCGGTGCAGGAAGTTGCCGATATGGCGCTGGTCGCCCAGATCGCCACGCTTGAATCCCGCGTTCCCTTCATCCACTTCTTCGACGGCTTCCGCACTTCGCACGAAGTCGGCAAGATCATCCCCATCAGCGACGACACCATCCGCGCCCTGCTAGACGACAAGAGCGTCATCGATTTCCGCCAGCGCGCCCTCAGCTCCGATCGCCCAATCATCCGCGGCACGGCGCAGAATCCCGACGTCTTCTTCCAGGCCCGCGAAGCTTGCAATCCCTTCCATGATGCAGTTCCCGGCATCGTGCAGAAGGTCATGGACCAGTTTGCCGCGCAGACCGGTCGCGCCTATCACCTGTTTGACTACTACGGCGCACCCGATGCCGATCGCGTCATCGTTCTGATGGGCTCTGGCGCCGATGTGGCTGAAGAAGCCGTGGATCTGATGGTGAAGCAGGGCGAAAAGATCGGCATGGTCAAGGTTCGCCTGTTCCGTCCCTTTGATTCCAAGGCCTTCCTCTCGGCATTGCCTTCCACAGTGAAGAAGATCGCCGTTCTCGACCGCACCAAGGAGCCTGGCTCCTGCGGCGAGCCGCTCTATCAGGACATCCTGACTGTGCTGGCTGAGAATTCGGATACGCTTCCCTTTGCTGCCATGCCCAAGGTCATCGGCGGACGCTACGGCCTCTCCTCCAAGGAATTCACGCCGGCCATGGTCAAGGGCATCTACGACGAACTGTCGAAGTCCGCTCCCAAGAACCACTTCACCATCGGCATCGACGACGATGTGACCCACTCCAGCCTGACTTACGATCCGGACTTCTCCACCGAAGACCCCAAGACCGTACGCGCTCTGTTCTATGGCCTGGGTTCGGACGGCACCGTCGGCGCCAACAAGAACTCCATCAAGATCATTGGCAACGAAACACCGAACTATGCGCAGGGCTACTTCGTGTATGACTCGAAGAAGTCCGGTTCCATGACCACGTCGCACCTCCGCTTCGGTCCCCACCCCATTCGCTCCAGCTACCTGATCACCAAGGCCAGCTTCGTGGCCTGCCACAACTTCAGCTTCCTTGAGAAGATGGATGCGGTGGCCGCGGCTGTGCCCGGTGCGGTCTTCCTGCTGAACTCGACTTACCCTGCGTCCGAGGTCTGGAGCCACATCCCCCTGACCACGCAGAAGGAGATCATTCGCAAGAAGATCCAGTTCTACGTGATTGACGGCTACACGGTTGCGGAAAAGGCCGGTATGGGCCGTCGCATCAACACCATCATGCAGACCTGTTTCTTCGCCATCAGCGGCGTTCTGCCGCGCGAAGAGGCCATCGAGCAGATCAAGAAGTCCATCAAGAAGACCTACGGCAAGCGCGGTGAAGCGGTAGTGGCCAAGAACTTTGCTGCTGTCGATGCCGCGCTGGCTCACCTCGAAAAGGTCGAGTATCCTACCGAAGCTTCGTCCGACTTCGATCTGATTCCTTCTCTCTCCAGCAATGCACCTGAGTTCGTGTTCAACGTCCTGGGCGAGATTGCTGCCGGACGTGGGGACCAGCTCCCCGTCAGCGCCTTCCCGGCCGGCGGCGCATTCCCCACGGGAACTGCGCAGTATGAAAAGCGCAACATCGCGCTGCACATCCCGGAATGGGACAAGGATCTTTGCATCCAGTGCGGCAAGTGCGCCATGGTTTGCCCGCACGCCGTGATTCGCGCCAAAATCTACAGCGCCGATCTCGCGGACAAGGCGCCTGCTACCTTCAAGTGGGCCAAGCCCAAGTGGAAGGGCAGGGAAGAGGATCACTACACGCTGCAGATTGCTCCCGAGGATTGCACGGGTTGCGGTGTATGCGTGGAAATCTGCCCGGTCAAGAGCAAGAGCGACTCCAGCAAGAAGGCCATCAACATGACCTTGCAAGAGCCGCTGCGCGAAGCCGAGCGCGAGAACTGGGACTTCTTCCTCAATCTGCCTGAGGTTGACCGCAACACGCTGTCGCACACCCAAGTAAAGGATTTGCAGTTGCTCGAACCGCTGTTCGAGTTCTCTGGCGCTTGCGCAGGCTGCGGAGAAACGGCGTACGTCAAGCTGCTCACCCAGCTTTTCGGCGACCGCCTCTACATTGCCAACGCCACAGGTTGCTCGTCCATCTACGGCGGCAACCTGCCCACCACGCCTTACACCAAGAACAAGGACGGACGCGGACCGACGTGGGCCAACTCCCTCTTTGAGGACAACGCCGAGTTCGGTTTCGGCATGCGCATGGCCCTCGATCAGCAGAAGATCTTTGCTGAGTTGCTGGTCACGCGGCTTGCTCCCGCCATTGGCGACGATCTGGTTACGGCCTTGCTGGGCGCTTCGCAGAAGACCGAGCCTGAAATCAACGAGCAGCGTGAGCGCGTACTGGCGCTTCGCGGCAAGTTGGTCGGCAATGACACCTCCGATGCCAAGAACCTGTTGGCGGTCGCTGATGCCCTGGTTCGCAAGAGCGTTTGGATCCTGGGTGGAGACGGCTGGGCGTACGATATCGGCTTCGGCGGTTTGGATCACGTACTTGGTTCTGGCAAAAACATCAACGTGCTGGTTCTGGATACAGAGGTCTACTCGAACACCGGCGGCCAGATGTCCAAGTCGACTCCCCGCGGTGCGGTTGCCAAGTTTGCCGCCAGCGGCAAGTCCAACAGCAAGAAGGATCTTGCCATGGAAGCCGTCAGCTACGGTTCCGTTTATGTAGCCAAGGTGGCCTTGGGCGGCAACGACACCCATGTAGCCAAGGCCTTCCAGGAGGCTGAGGCGCACGACGGTCCGTCGATCATCATCGCCTACTCCAGCTGCATCGCGCACGGCTACGATCTGGTCCACGGCCTCGAGCAGCAGAAGCTGGCGGTTCAGTCCGGTTACTGGCCGCTGATGCGCTACAACCCGGACCTGCGCGACACTGGCAAGAATCCGTTCCAGCTCGACTCCAAGGCGCCGGCCATCCGGCTCAAGGACTACACATACCGCGAAGCCCGCTACACCATGCTGGTCCGCAGTAATCCTGAGCTGGCCGCTAAGTTGCTTGAGGAAGCGCAGGACGACGTCGAGCGCCAGTGGAGGGTCTATTCCTCACGGGCCGCGATGCCGGGCCGTGGCGAAACGCCCCACATCGCTCCTTTGGAAAAGACTGCAGAAGAACTGGCGGCGCAGGCTGCCGGAGGTTCAAAATGATTGATTTCTCAACGCAATACCTGGGCCTGAAACTGAATGGTCCAATCGTGGTGTCGTCTACGCCTCTTTCGGAGTCGATTGACAACATCCGGCGCATGGAAGATGCGGGCGCTTCGGCGATCGTACTTACCTCGCTCTTCGAAGAGCAGTTGGATCTGGAATCTAAGACTTTGGATGAGGACCTCTCGCGAGGCACCGATTCCAATGCCGAGGGTCTCGGCTTCTTGCCCGACTTGAGCGACTACCGCATGACGCACGAGGTTTATCTCGAGCACCTGCGGCGCGCCAAGGAAGCCGTCAAGATTCCGATCTTGGCCAGCTTGAATGGCGCTACGCCCGGTGGTTGGGTGCGCTACGCCAAGGAGATGGAACAGGCCGGCGCAGACGCCATCGAATTGAACACCTACGCATTGGCGACTGATCGCAGCCAGACTTCAGCCAAGCTCGAGCAGCAACTGCTCGAGCTGGTGACTGCCGTTACCAGCTCCGTCAAGGTTCCCGTGTCCGTCAAGCTTTCGCAGTCCTTCACCAGCATCCCGGCTCTTTGCGGGCAGCTGGAAGACGCGGGCGCAAAGGGCGTGGTCCTCTTCAATCGCTTCTATCAGCCGGACTTCGACATCGAGACTCTGGAGGTGCGCCCCACGCTGCACTTCTCCACTCCCTCGGAGTTGTTGCCCCGCCTGCACTGGGCAGCCATTCTCTACGGCCATCTCAAGCTCGATCTCGCCATCTCTGGCGGCGTCCACTCTGCCGACGATGTGTTGAAGGGAATCATGGCTGGAGCAGGCATCACCATGATGGCTTCTGCGCTCCATATTCATGGCATTGAGCACATCGCCCGCGTGTTGGCCGATATGCGCTACTGGCTGGAGAAGCGCGAGTACACTTCGTTGTGGGATACGCGCGGAAGCCTGAGCCGCCGCTCGGTTCCCGATACGTCACCCTTCGACCGCGGCAACTACATCAAGACGCTCAGCTCCTACAGCCTGCGTCAGACCGTAGCTGCGTTCTAAGATTGCAGTCGAGTCCCAGACATAAAAAGGCGTCTTCAACCTCCGGGCTGAAGACGCCTTTTTCTTGCTCCTGTGTTGAAGCGAAACGAAAAATCGCTGCGTCGAGAAGTGCAACTCCGGCAATCTCGCAGCCACTCTTGTCTGATCAGATGCTGAAGCGCACTGCCTACTTTGCGGCAGGCGCTTGATCCAGTGGAATCAGCTCCACATCACGAACGCGGCCAGGCGCGGATCCCGGCGGAGTGGCCGTCGCATAAAAGGCCAGCCCCTGACTGGCGGGGCCGGGATAGATCAGGTTGGTAAGTACAGTTTCGCCACTGTCGGCAAAAACCTCGATGGAGTTATTGTCCACGACGATCTGGATTTGGATTGCAAATTCCCCCGAGTGCTTGAGCGGCGCGGACACCCGGGCAGGAAAGTTGGGGGACCAGTTCGTCTTGCCGGAGCGGGTGCGGTCGACAAAGATGCGACCAGTGGCGGTATCGACCCCGACCACCGTTTCTTCCGCCGCGGGATCGTTGGGATTGGTCGCGCTGCGCCGCAACCGGACGCCCGTTTCAGAGGCGTCGCCGGGGGCCAGTGTGAAGCGCAGCAGATAGACGCTTCCGGGCTGCTTCTGAGCGGCGATGCGGGCATTGGCCACGGCCATCGTCTGAAACTCCGGCGCGCCAAACACGGCCGCATATTGCTTGTGGTCAGGAACCGCGAGGACAGGCTCCTGAACCAGCAAGAGTGGCTCCTGCGACGGCGTTGGCGCCGGATGCGCGGGCGGTTGGCGCAAGTAAAGCCGCCGCGCAAGAGTCATCTCGCCTCGGCCGGGCAGGGAAGGCAGTTTGTCGGCGTACTGCCAGTTGCTCATCCAGGCAATCCAAATGCGGTCTTCGTCGCCGGGAATGTTCGAGAAGGAAGTGGAAGCGTAGAAGTCCTTGCCCCAGTCGGCCCAGTGCGCTCCAGAGCCTGGATGGTCTTCCGTGAAACGAAAGCCATCAAACTGGCCGACGAAATATTGGTCAGCGGAGCCCTTGGCGGGTCCGCCGGGGTTGAGATTCACGTTGAGTAGCCAGCGGCTGGAGACGCGCTTTCCTGTGCCATCGCGTACCGGAATTTCGAACAGATCGGGGCACTCCCAGACGCCCGAGATAGCGCCGGCAGGGCCGAATTCGCTGGCCTGCTCCCATTGCCGCAGATTCTTTGAGCGGTAGATGCGGAGCTTGTGCCGATCGGCCAGTGAAACGACCATGACCCAACTGTGCGACCCGGCGTGCCAAAACACTTTCGGGTCGCGGAAATCCTTGAGCTCCAGATCGATCACGGGATTCGAGGCGTATTTCGTCCACGTCGCGCCGCCGTCGCGGCTGAAGGCAATGTTCTGTGTCTGCTTGTTCTCTGAGTCCCCGGTGTAAATGGCGACAAGGCAGCCGGGCGTCTGCTTGCCAGGGGCGTCGCAGAGGCCGCTGGTGTTGTCACGGTCCTCCACCGTAGATCCGCTGAAGATGGCTTCACCCTTTTCTTCGGCCAACGCCACGGGGAGTTGCTTCCAGTGCATCAGGTCCGGCGAAATGGCGTGGCCCCAGCTCATGTGCCCCCACTGGTCTCCGGCGGGGTTCAACTGGAAAAAGAGATGGTACTGGCCGTTGAGCAGGATTGGGCCGTTCGGGTCATTGATCCAATTGGGCGAGGAATGAAAGTGAATCCGCGGCTGCCATGCGGCAGTTGCGATCGGTTCGGCTGGAGCGGCTGCCGGTTGCTGGGCGAAGGTGTGGGCAGTGAACAGCAGTGCGGCTGTCAGCAACAGGCCAGCCCTGGCCTGTGCCGCTATGCTGCATGGAATTTCCGTGGGCATGCGTTGATTCTCCTCGGTAAACACTAGGTTACCGCGTTCCAGCAAGCGCCTACCATGGGGATGCTGGTGCGGCGGCTCACCTGCGGAGCCGGGAGTGTCCAGAGCAACAACGAGGAGTCGTTTGACCCGGCCGATAGAGGCGTAGCGCTGAACGAAAGTATTCTGTATACGGTATGAGCTTGCTTGGCTCAAGATCAAAGGGGCCAATCACATGGACTTGATTTCTCCCTGTCGATGTTGTAGCTTAAAAATCAACACCGACATGCAAATTTGCCTCCAATGCGCAATGCTTTGTGACCAGCCGCAAATGTGCTGTTGTCTTCTCCTCTGTTGTTGTCGATAACTACTTTCTTTCCTTGATGGCGCTGTAACTATAGAATCGCGAGATTCTGTGAGTAGCGCTGCATGATCCCCCCAATAATTCATATTCCTGCGCGAAAGTGAGCCAAGATGCGTATGCGTTTTTCTCCCTACTCGATTGTCGTATTTTCAGGCTTAGTACTAGCCGCAAGCTCTCTACTCTTCGGACAAACAGCAGCCACCGGTGCGCTGATTGGAACGGTTGCCGATACGACTGGAGCGGCACTTTCAGCATCTAGTGTGATAGCTACGAATGAGGCAACGGAGGTGCGTCGGACTGTTGCAACAGACAGCCATGGCGTCTATCGCTTTGCTCTGCTTGAACCGGGACGCTACGGCATCGAAGTTCAGAGGGAGGGTTTTGCAGCGCAGAAAAGAACCGGTGTTCAGATCAGCGTCTCAGGGAGCGTGACGGTTGATTTCGTGCTCAGCGTGGGAACGCAGAAGGAAGAAGTGGTCGTCAGCGGAGAGGCGCAACTGGTGCAGGCTGAAACCACGACGCTTGGCGGACTGGTGGAGCGGCAGACCATAGAAGCACTCCCGCTGTCGACGAGAAACTATACGCAGATTCTCGCTCTTTCCACTGGCGTCCAGTCCGACGTCAACAATGCCGGGAATCTGGGGCGCAATACGCAGGACGTGTTTGTGAATGGCGCGCGCAGCGTAGATAACAACTTTCAAATGGATGGTGTGCCAGTAAACAATTTCGGCACGGGACGCGGCGGAGACTGGTTGGGCTACTCAGGAATTCCGATTCCCAATCCCGACGCACTGCAAGAGTTCAACGTTCAGACTTCGCTTTACGATGCGGGATATGGCCGCGGTGCTGGCGCCAATGTGAATGTGGTTACCAAGTCTGGCGGCAATCACTTCCACGGAAATGTATTTGAATTCTTCCGCAACGACGCATTCAATGCGAACGACTACTTTCTGAAAGAGACTGGCCAGAGCCGCCCCGTGCTTCGCCAGAATCAGTTTGGCCTGACGTTTGGTGGTCCGGTCTTGTCGGACAAGGTCTTCTTCTTTGTCTCGTATCAAGGCACGCGACAGACGAATGGCGTGGGTTCTAGCTCCTCATCAAGTGCAATCCTTCCTGCGCAGTTATCGGGCCAACGCACTGCAGCAGAGTTAGGCGCTGCGTTTTGCCATCAGACGGGTTATGAAGCGATTGCCTGCGATGGCTCCAACATCAATCCGGTCGCACTCAAGCTACTTGATTACAAGCTCAAGAGCGGACAGTATCTCATTCCTGCGCCGCAGATTCTTCAGTCGGACGGGAGCGGCGGCACGGAAGGCTACTCGGCTTTCAGTGTCCCCTCCACCTTCTCCGAGGATCAGTATGTGGGGAACCTGAACTACGTCTTTTCGCCGAAGCAGACATTGAGCGTGCGCGCCTTTCTCTCCAGCGATCCGCAGGCGGCCAGCTTTACGACAAATTATCTGGAGCTTCCAGGTTCGGGTGCAGAAAGCAATTTCCGCAACCGTTCCTTGATTCTGAAGCACACTGGCATCCTGACGCCGCGGATCGTCAATGAGGCACATTTCAGCTTCAATCGCAACTACGGACGCATGAACTCGCTTCTTCCTGTGACGGACTCTGAGGTTGGCATTGCGCAACCCGCGGATGTTGCGACGCTTCCCATCATCGGAATTAGCGGGCTGTTCAATATTGGCGGCACATCCAACGACGACTTCACAACGGCAATCAATTCCTATCAGGCGGGCGATCAAATTTCCGCTTCTCTTGGCCGTCATAGCCTTCGCGCAGGCACCGAGTTTGAGCGCGTGCAGGATAATTACAATCTGCCTGGGGTAAAACGCGGATCGATCAATTTCCTCAGCTTTGCAGACTTCCTCCTTGGCCAGGATGGGACACAAAATGGGACGGGAACCAGCAATCTATATTCCAGCTCCGCACAAGCCGGCATTACAGACCGCCACTTTCGCGTGAACAATTTTTCAGCTTTTCTGCAGGACGATATAAAGCTGACACCGCAGCTTACCGTAAACGCTGGACTGCGCTGGGAAGTATTTGGTGGCCTTCGCGAACAGGACGGACGGCTCGTGAACTTCTGGCCGGGGATTGCGGATAACGATTTCACCACCGGCTCAACCTATACGGGTTATGTAGTTGCAGACAACTATCGCGGCACATTGCCAACAGGCGTGCGCCGAGTTGGCAACGACTCGGGTACTGAACATGCCACCTCCCTTGGCAATGTGGGGCCGCGCATCGGTATTGCTTGGCGGCCGATCCCCAACAACAATCGCTTGGTTTTGCGTTCGGGCTATGGAATCTACTACTCTCGGACTTCTGGCAACAACGTCCTTCAGCTTCTGCTGGAACCCCCCTATGTAGCCAGCATGTATAACGTTGGTGCAAGCAATTCCGGCGCGACGTTCCAGAATCCCTGGGGCGCAGGACTGCCCAGCGCGTCGGCGTTTCCAGTTTGGGCTCCGCGTACACACGATGCTCAAGGGTACATCCAGAACATCGAACAGAACTGGACTTCGCCCATCACCCAGCAGTGGAATCTCAACCTGCAATATGGTTTGCTGCCCAATTTGTTACTGGAAGTCGGCTATGTAGGGTCGCGCGGCGAGCATCTGGCAACTTTCCGACTTCCCAACCAGGCCGCACTTGCCAGCGCCAGTAATGTCATCAATGGCGAGACCACTAACACGGTTGAGAATGCGTATCTGCGCGTGCCAGTTCTCGGCTTCGGTCCTTCTGGAATCTGGCAAGTGGAGACGGAGGGCAATTCGCTCTACAACGGCTTGCAGACAAGCCTGACAAAACGCTTCAGCCATGGTGTGCAGTTCAAGGCTGCCTACACTTATAGCAAGACTCTCGACGATGTATCGACCAGTTCTCCAAATCTGTTTGTGAACAGCACCGGATATACCGCGGTCTGGGGAGGTCTGCTTGTCGCCGATCAGAACCGACGCCGCAGTTCCTGGGGGTTGGCAGATTTTGACCGCGCCAATCGCTTCGTCTTCAGCTATTTGTGGCAGTTGCCTCAGCTCCGTGCTGGAAATACTTTGCTGAAGGCCGCTGCAAACGGATGGCAGGTGACAGGGGTTACGACACTTCAAAGTGGAGATGCGCTCACAGCCTATGACGTCAACTCCGGTTCGATTTACGGTATGTCCTATGGCACCGCGCAACTCACTGCCGGATACAAGGGCAGAGTTGCGACCCATGGTTCCACCGAGTCACGGCTGAACAATTGGATCAATGCCGATGCATTTTCAACCCCTGACGTCGTTGGTGATGGAAATGATTTCGGAAACAGTGGACGTGGCATCGTTCGAGGTCCCAACCAGAACAATTCAGATTTTAGTGTAATCCGCGATTTTCCGTTGCACTTGCATGGAGATGGTCAGACGTTTCAATTTCGTGTCGAGACCTTTAACATCTTCAACCATCCGCAGTTCCGTGATCCTTCCACAACACTTGGCTCTGGATTTGGGCAAATCACAGGTTCTGCGGTCATGCCGCGCCTCCTGCAACTGGCGGCTAAGGTAAACTTCTAGAAAACAGCGAGGGGCGAAGCGGCAGCGCGTTCGCCCCCTGATTACCAGGGTTGCCAAAGGATGTCGATGCGCACACTTGCACGCCACTTGGTGTTTATTTATTTGTTCTGTCTTCCTGTTGCCGCGCAACAGCCCTACGAACGCATTCAGGCAAGAAACCTGAAAGCGGATGTCAACTTTCTGGCGTCGGAGGAATTGGCTGGCCGCAAGACAACGAGCCATGAGGCCCGTATTGCCAGCAACTACATTGCATCCGAGTTTCTGCGAGCTGGTCTCAAACCAATGGGCGACAACGGCTCCTATTTTCAGGGATACGACCTCACGCAGGCCGCGCAGGATGATGCCAATGTCTCCTTTACGGTTCGCTCTGGAGCGCAGGAAAAGAGCTATCAGCTCAACCACGACTTTGACCTGACGTGGATTACGCAGACCACTAATCCCACCACGGCGACAGGCCCAGTAGTCTTTCTTGGCTTTGGAATCAAAGCTCCCGAGTATGAATATGACGATCTTGCGAATGTGGATCTGCACGGAAAGATTGTCATCGTTCTGACACACGAGCCGCAGGAATCCGATCCGTCTTCCAAGTTCAAGGGCCGCTGGCACACCTACCATGCCTACGACCAGTACAAATATGAGGACATACGCCGCGCCGGTGCTGTGGGCATTCTGGAAGTCATCGAGAAGAAGCAGCATCGTCCGCCCGCGGTACCGAGCGCTCCGCGGCAGGACTGGTTTTCAGACGCCATCTATTCGCTCCCTGGATATTGGGATTTACCGGTATTCGAAATCACGGAGGAAGTCGCCAACGAACTCCTGCAAAGTTCCGGCAAGACCATTGACGATCTGCGCAAGGCAATCGACAGTCATCTGAAGCCGCAATCGTTTTCGTTGCCCAACGTTTCGGCTACGCTCAAGAAGGCCTACACCAACCGTAAGGTAGTTCAAGCGCGCAATGTGATTGGATTGCTGGAAGGATCGGATCCGAAGCTGAAGGATGAGTACGTTGTGGTTTCCGCGCACTACGATCATCTCGGTGTTGTCGGAGGGAGAACACAGTTTGGCGCGGACGACAATTCCAGTGGCGTTGCCGCACTGCTTGAAATCGCGCAAGCCTTTGCGGAAAGCCCGTTAAAACCCAAGCGGAGTGTCCTGTTTGTTTCCTTCGACAGTGAAGAAGCAGGTCTGCTTGGATCTTTCTACTATGGCCGCCATCCGGTGCTTCCGCTGGACAAGGCCGCGGCGGTGCTGAATATGGATATGATTGGTCGCAATGAGGACACCGCAACTTGGAAGCTCACGCCTGAATACACCGCACAAAGTGTAAACCTCGTCGGCACGCTTTATAGTCCGACGCTGCGCCGGATTGCGGAGCAGGAGAATAATAAACTTCATCTCAATCTCGACTTCAAAACGGATACGGAAGACAAGGAGGAATGGTTTGCCCGCAGCGACCAATATGTATTTGCAACGCAGGGCATCCCTGTTCTCCTCTTCAACACGGGCGAGCATCCCGATTACCACACGGAAAACGACACATGGGATCGCTTGAACTATCCCAAGTTGGAGAAAATCGCGCGGCTTGTCTTCCTCGTTGCTGCTGATGTTGCCAACCGCGATGCCCGCCCGGAATTCGATTCGCACTAGAAGCAAATCTTGAGGAAGAATCGTATGCGTAGTTATCCATTTCTCCGCGTTCTCTGTTATTGTCTGATAGCTCTGTCGTGCGCTTGCGCATTTTCCGAGTCCACCGTATCTACTCGGAATCCGAACGCTGTGCAGTTGAAGAAGGCCTACCGCTTCGAACGAGATCACTGGATCTATGTTCATCTGGAGGGAACGCCGAAGCAGATTGGGTATCAGCACGGTTCGCTGCTGGCTCCAGAGATAGCGGATGCACTAGCTGCTGTGAAGCTGGAGGAAACACACGATACTCAGCGCAACTGGGGATTTTTTCGCCAGACAGCGCAGCAGGTCCTTTGGCCGCACATTGAATCGGAGTATCGCGAAGAGTTGCAAGGCATCGCTGCCGGAGCAGCGGAGCATGGCGCAAAGCTTGACCTCTGGGATGTTGTTGCGTTGAATGCCAAAGAAGAGGTTCCGGATTATTACGTTCCCTGGCTCGATAAGCAGCAGAAGCGCGCGGATGCTCCCCGCCTGCGCGCGCCGGGCAACTGCAGCGCGTTTGTCGCGACTGGTGCCTGGACCAAGAATCATCAGCCGGTGATTGCGCACAACAGTTGGACCACGTACATGATCGGTGAGCGCTGGCGCATTGTTTTCGATATTACGCCCGTTCACGGACAGCGAATTCTTATGGATGGTTTTCCTGGGGCAATTGCCAGCGGTGACGACTATGGCATCAATGCATCGCGCCTGGCCGTGACGGAGACGACGATTACCGGTTACGCTTCCTACGATCCGCAAGGCGCGCCAGAATTTGTGCGTGCACGCAAGGCCCTACAATATGCGACGTCCATCGATGAATTTGTTGCGATCTTTCTTGTGCGGAACAATGGTGGATATGCCAATGATTGGTTGCTTGCCGACTACAAGACAGGAGAGATTGCGCGCTTTGAGGTCGGTTTAAAGCTTCATAAAGTGTGGCGCAGCAAAGACGGCTACTTTGCCGGCGCGAATTATCCGAGTGATCCTGAATTCATCAAAGAGGAAACTGATTTCAATCCCACTGACGATGCGAGTTCTCCAAATGCACGCAGAAAGCGCTGGGATGCTTGGATGACGGAGAACAAAGGACGGATAGATGTCGCCGCAGCGCAGCAGGTGCTTGCAGATCATACGGATAGTTTCGATGCGAAAGAGTCTGAGAATGAACGGTCGCTCTGCGGCCATGTGCATGCGTCCCCGCGCGGAGTTCCTGAGTGGGAATGGGCCCCGTATACCCCCGGCGGAGCCGTGAGTGCAAAAGCGGCAGACAGCGAGCTCGTCAATGCATTTGCGTTCCAGGCGCGTGCTGGTTTGACATGCGGTCAGGATTTTCTGGCCGAAAAGTTCCTCGATGCACATCCAGAGTTTAGCTGGCAACGCCCGGCATTGCGCGATATGAAAGGGAACCCGTGGGCAGTATTCAAGATCGGGGACCGCAGTCGTTCTCGCGTCTTGAGTCGGTATCAATCAGAGCAGTAATGTTGCATCACAGGTGTTCACTTCAACTGCATCCCCTCGTCAAGTGCTCGACTGTTCTGGTCCCCGACCAATACGGAGGCTCCACCGGCCTGCATATCATCGGGGATGCCCTCCGCTTTCATTTGTGCAAAGCATCTCCAGCTCACATGTCAGCAGATCGCCCGGTTGAATCTTCCCAATTTCTATTTGTCCTGCAGCCAACTCGAGGACGGAGTGGGTTCTCAGACTGAGCGCAGCGAAGCGAAATGGGGCAAGCGAATGCCAGACTTGGAGAACACGCAAAGATTTGTCCAGAGCTACAACGTCGATAGGGAATGACATTCCAAAAGTATGAATTCCGGACGACGGTCGGATAAGTATGCCGCAGCCTTGCTCCAGACCTCTCTTGCCGAGAAGGCCGAATAGTCGCGAGGCAACTGTATTCGCGAGGGCAATCTTAGAGCCGATCGTCACGGCCTTCCCGGGATTTCGGATGGTGACATATTTCATGGATTTGTTTCACCAAGTCAGCTTAGGATGCATTCTTCCTGCGAGAAATGATCACACCCAGAAGCACGATTGCCAGCACTCCGGCAACAACCCGGATGATCAATGTTGTATCCATATCGATCCTCCTTTCTGGCAGCGCCGCTTTAACGGGTGGCACGCCTGACGTTCAATGCATCTGCGAAATTGACATTGCCGGCGACTACAACCACGCTGATACGATGTGGTCTAACCCGACCTGACGTTCAATGCAATCTGTCCGATTGATTCCCCTGCTTTTCATATCGGCGCTTGTGTGCATTACTTGAATGTTGAGAGAGTTTTGGCGATGTTCAACATGGCCGGGCCGAGCAACACAATGAAGATGCAAGGGAAGATGAAGAGTACGAGAGGAAACAGTATTTTGATTTTTGTTTTTGCTGCAGCCTCCTCGGCCCGTTGACGCCGTTTGGTGCGAATCTCCTCTGAAAAACGGCTTAACGCCCGAATAATAGGAGTTCCAAAGCGATCGGTCTGAATCAGCATGTTGACGAGCGCGGCGAATTCCGGAAGCTTGGTGCGATCGGCCATGCTTCTCCATGCGTCGAGGCGGGGCTTTCCAGCACGCTGTTCGAGATTGATCGTGGTGAACTCCTCGTTCAGTTCCGGGTGGCTGATCGCCAATTCCTGGCCGACGCGAAGCAGCGCCTGATCGAGTCCGAGACCTGCATCCACACAGATGACTAGCAGATCGATTGCATCGGGAATGCTCTTCTGAATCCTTTTCCTGCGGCGCTCAACCATCTTCGTTAGCCACAGATCCGGAGCCAGATAGCCGACCACCCCAAGCGCAAAGCACCAGAAAAGCGGATTCTGATGAATGAACGTTCCAGAGACGGCGCCCGCCAACAAGCAGAGAATACATGCGGTGAAATGGATATCCGCTTGATTGGTTCTTTTAAGACCCGCGCTAATCAATCTGTGGCGGAGTCTCTTGTCATCGAAAATCCCCAAATGCGCGCGGAGTGTCCTGACCAACGAGAAAATACTGTTAAGCACGTCTTTCGCAGCTCTGGTACTTGTTTCATCGGTGTGGCTCTGGACCACTTCCAACAGGCGGCGCTCTCCTGGAGAAGGCCGAAGCAGAACCGGCATGGCCAGTAGGAAAGCGCAACAGAATATCGTGAGGAAAAGGACAATGATAAAAGTCACGCTCATGGCGCCGCTCAAACCTCGATTCCATTGATGATGCGATGAATGCTAATGATCCCAAGAGCAAGCATCCCCAATCCGATATAGATCAGTCGGCGTCCCATAGGGTCGGTGAAGAGAATGCTCGAATACCCAGGGTTCATAACACTGATGAGCAGCAAGAGGATGATCGGCAAAAGGCCAAGAATCCAGCCGGTCAGCCGTCCTTGTGCGCTATGGACGCGGATCTCTCCATGAATCCGGATACGCTCACGGATGATAAACGAAGTCCGATCGAGAATCTCGATGAGATTACCGCCAGTCTCACGCTGGACAATGATAGCGGTTACCAGGACACGCAGATCCTGCGAGGGATCTCTCTCGAGCATGTGAAGCAGAGCTTCGCGCAATGGCATGCCGTAGTTTTGTTGGCGGAAGACTTCCTCGAATGCTGCGGCCAACGGCTGTGCACAATCCTGCGCCACCATTTCGATGGCGCCGCTGATGGAATGTCCTGCGTGAAGCGCACGGGCTATCATGTCGATGGCATCAGGGAGTATTGCGTTGAATGCGCGCAGACGCCTTGACCGCTTCCGCACAATCCAGGTGAACGGCGCAGCTCCTAAGACACCGGCTGCAGTTAGTTCGAGAGGCAACACTTGCGCGACGAGAAAAACAAGAAAGAAACCTACTGCAGCCAGTACGAAGCTGAGAAGAATTAAGCCCTCAGCGCTTAAGGAAACACGTGCCTGTGTGAGAAACGTCTGCAGCCTTCGAGATAATCCAAACTTGGTGAGGATTGTCTCCAGCCAGCCAGACTGGTCTGCGACGTGTTCTCGCAGAAGTGGCGAATCCGCCGACTCCTGGAGTAAGTACTCTTTTGCGCGAATCCCTGAAAGCCGATGCCGGAGTATCTTGTCCTTGTGCGTGGGTGAGGTTGCTACGAGGATAACGAAGAATGTGATCAGTAATATTGCGATGAATACAAGGAACATCTTTTCTCCTCGCTGTCATACTTCCATGGAATGATCCATCAGTCCCGTAGGTAGAGGGACTCCTGCAGCCTGAAGCCGCTCGCCGAATTTGGGCGTAATTCCAGTGGATCGGAATCTGCCTTTTACTTTCCCGTTCGCCGCGATCCCCTGCCGCTCGAACACGAAGATATCCTGCATGCTGATCACTTCGCTATAATTGCCGGTCAGCTCGGAGACGCAAGTGACGCGGCGTGTCCCATCGCTGAGCCGGGCCACTTGGACGACAATACAGATGGCCGAGGCGATCTGCATGCGAATAGCCTTCTCCGGGAGGCGAAGACTGCTCATCATGCACATAGTTTCCATGCGCGCCAGCGCGTCCCTGGGGCTGTTGGCATGTATGGTGGTCATGGAGCCTTCATGGCCGGTGTTCATCGCCTGGAGCATGTCCATCGCTTCCTCGCCGCGAACCTCGCCTACTACGATACGGTCGGGACGCATGCGGAGCGCATTGATGACTAGTTCCCGTTGCCTTACCGCACCTTTGCCTTCAACGTTCGGAGGTCTGCACTCCAGGCGCACCACGTGCTCCTGGTTCAACTGCAGTTCGGCAGAATCTTCGATGGTTACGATGCGCTCTCTCTCTGAGATGAATCCGGAGAGTACGTTGAGCAGTGTGGTCTTGCCAGCTCCTGTTCCACCAGAGACCACGATATTGAGTCTCGCCTGAACAGCGCCACGCAGTAGTTCCATCATGGGCGGCGTAAGCGCCTTGTTGAGCAACAGACCCTCGGCAGACATGGGCGATCGCCCAAAACGGCGAATGGAAAGGATGGGGCCATCGACCGCCAGTGGCGGGATGATTGCGTTGATGCGTGAGCCGTCCTTGAGTCGAGCGTCAACCATGGGCGTGGATTCGTCGATGCGCCGTCCCACGGCCGACACAATCTTGTCGATGATATTGAGGAGGTGGCGATTGTCCTTGAAGGTGACATTGGTCAGTTGCAGCAAGCCGCGTCGCTCGACATACACATGGCTGTATGTGTTCACCAGAATGTCGCTGATGGTGTCGTCCTGAAGCAGAGGTTCCAAAGGGCCCAGTCCGAGCAACTCGTCCAGAACTTCCTTGGCGAGCCTGTCGCGTTCAGCAGAGCTCAGGGGAACGCTCTGCTCCTGGATCAGTTGCAGGATAAGCGCGAAGAGTTGTTGTTGTCCGGCTCGAGTCTCCTGAACCTCTTCGAGCCTTTCCAGATCGATGCGCTGAATCAGTTCCTGATGAACCGCCGATTTCAGCTCCTGGCGTTCCCGTTCCGGCAGAGGACGCAGGTTTCCATTGCGGAGACCTGGTCCGGGTGGGCGCAGCGGCATAATGTTGAGACCTAGATCATCCATTGAAGTCATCTCGCATTCTCAACGACTCCTCAGCGCCACAGCGCAAAGCGCTTCTTTGCTGGCTCAGACTGGAGCGATCCGGCTGGGTCAACCAGCGTCTTTGCCCACATGGTGAACTGCGAAGAGAAATCCGATTTCCGATCCGATGACACGGGCTCGCCAGCATTGACGGCTCGGATACATTCGAGATAGCTGTTGGGAATTCGAATCTCGACAGGGAGCCGAATCGCCTTGTCGATCTGCACGATTCCGACAGCATCGCGAGACGAGTAGCGATTGATAATGGTATGCAATTTGGCGGTGGTATGTTCATTTCGGACAAGGCCATCAATATACCGGGATAGATCGCGTATGGCTCCAATTTCAGGCGTCGCAATTAGATAGATCTGATCGGACCGGTCCATGATGGCGAGGTTGGTTTCTGCCAGCGTTGTTTCGCAATCCAGCAGAACAAAGTCATATTCTCCGCGGAGGAACTCGATGGTCCGCTCCAGCGCATCTGGATCGATGGCTAGCAGAGCATCGTACGAATCCGGAGACGATAGTACATCCAGCCCGCTGGCGTGTGTTTCGATAAAGCCGCGCAAGAACTCAGAGTCGAGCCGGCCGACGTTCTGGATCAGCTGCTGGAAGTGATAGCGCTTACCGTCCATCCCGAGATAGAGACAGACGTGTCCTAACTGCGTATGACCATCGATGAGCAGTACTTTCTTGTGGTGATTGCGTACCAGGGACATGGCTAGATTGACCGCGATCGTGGTCGTTCCTACACCACCCTTGGCGCCGAAGAAGGAGATCACCTGGCCGTCGTTGCGCGGTGAGCCTATCGTTCCTGACCATTGCTGTTCCAGACGATTGAGAGCCACGGAAAACTGTGCAGGATCAAATGGCTTCTTCAGAAACTCAGTGCAACCGGTGCGCATGGCGTGCAGAAGCAGGTCGGCATCTGTGCGAGTGGAGAGCGCGATGATGGCCATTCTTCCCAAGAAGAGCTGCTGCAGATAGCTGGCTGTTTCCAGCGCCTGTTCCGAGTCTGGATCGAAATCCACCGCCGCTACGACGGTGTCCGCACTTCTCACGTCAGGCAGGAATTGCGGACGGTGCAGGGCAGAGATGTATTCAGGAAAATCCTGATGAGTCACCGTCCACGGTAAACGAACCGTCGGCTGCAAGAGCCGTTCCGTCAGGTCAGATTCGATGCGGACGGTAAGCATGGCCACTGCCATCCTTTTCGATTTGGCTGTTGGATGGATCATGGCTGACTGCCTCCCTGTGGCTTGGTTCTCATCTTCGCTTTGGTCTGCGACTCGTCAAATATCTGGGGAGTCAATATCGGAATAGGCAGTCGGGGCTCCTCTTGCTTGTTCGGTTCTGCCAAAGGATCCACGATCATGGGCGTCACAATTACCATTAGTTCTACGACCGAGTGGTTCACGTTTTTTGATTTAAACAGATTGCCCAGTATTGGAATTTCGGAAATACCCGGTGTTTTCTCCAACAGGTCGGTGGTCCGGTGATCGAGCAGGCCGGAGATGGCGAGGCTTTGGCCGTCTTTCAATTCCACTTGTGTTTCTGCACGCCGTGTTGCCAGTGCGGGAATTGTATAGCCGGAGATTATGATCTCGTTGCTATAGTCCAGTGCGCTTACCTCCGGCGCAACTTTGAGCCGGATCACACCCTCCGCGGTAACCACTGGCGTAAAGTCCAGCTTGACGCCATAAGGACGGAACTGCACAGTCACTGAAGTAAAGCCTCCGGTCCCTCCCTGCACGACGGGAAACGGAAACTCTCCGCCGGAAAGAAACGATGCTTTTTCTCCGCTGATGGTGGTGATAGTCGGCTCTGCCAGGATTTGCAAGACTTGCTTTTCCTGGAGGGCCTTCAGCGTCGCCCCTATTCCGACGTTGCTGTTATAGAAGAGCAGGTTGAGTGGGTCGCTGAGTTGCAACAGCGACGACACTGATCCAGTTGTGCCGCTTCCGGTTGAGGAAGTACTCGAAGTCGAACTCACAGAAGGAAACTGGCCTGTAGTAAAGTTGCTCGTGTTAGTCCCAGTGCTGAACAAGTTGAAGCCCGCTTGGCTCAATTTTGTGCGGTCCACTTCGACCATTCTCACTTTAAGCTTTACTTGCTTCACGTGCTCTGGTGCCACTTGCAAAGCATTGGCTACGTTCTTCGAGAGCAGCCCCGCCAACTTCGTGGCGACATCCACCGACGCCTGGCTGGAAACGGTTCCTGACAGCGAGATCTGATCCTGCACTCCCTCCGCGTGGACCGTCTCACCCGGTAGGGCGTTCTTCAACTCGCGGCGCAGTCCATCCACGTCCACATCTGCGGCGACAAGGTAGGCCTGAGAGCCGCCCATTTCATCCCAAAGCACTACACTGCAAGCCCCCGCCGTCCTTGCCGATAGAACAACCTGCCACGGGCTGGCAGTAAATGAGTCCAGCACCTCGGGATTGCTTACATAGATGCGGCGCAACCGATGCGTGGTGTTGATGAATATCGACCGTCCTACCTGAATGTGCAGGGATTTGCTGATCTCTCCTACGCTGTTGACAGCGTGGTCAACGCCGGCTGGTGCTGCAATAGTCAAAGCTGGCTGTGCACCGGTTGTAATTTGTTGCGCCGGTTTCGTATGTGCGGCAACAGAAGCATTTGTTTGCGCCATCGCAATCGCAATGCCTGTCGATGACGCGAGCAGGATCATGACGTTCCGCGGACAGCGAGGAAGGATGTGATTCCAATTAGCCATGATGTGCCTCAGTTGAAACTTTCTGAACTTGATTTTCTGCCGGATAGCGTCTCCACAATCCAGGGCTTTTGCGCCAGCGGAACGGACCGCGAAGCCGCGGTTTGATGTTGGGCGGTCGGAGTGGCAGACATTTGCGGCAGGGTGGCCGGAGGGTGCGTAGTGTGCGCTCGGTCAGCGCCGTTGCGAAGCACAAAATGGATGGTGCCTTGAGTACTTGCCAGCACCGCCTCCTCCGCCTCTTCAGGCTTCAGCAGTAAAGTGACCACACCCACGCTGGCCGGTTTGCCTGAAGGGTCGGGCTGAAACTGGTGACCCGCAGCCAGAACCACGACATTCTGGAGCGCAGTCGCCGTGACCGCATCTTGCCGGCCAGGCACGCTATAGGTGACCAGTACGTCCACGTGCGTGCCCGGCAACAGAAATCCGGCCACACCAGCCACTTCATCCGTCTTGAGTGCAACGGCTCTCATACCGGACGGAATTTCACCCGTCAGTCCGGACCCGGCTCCAGCAGCGGTTAAATGCTTTTCCAGAATGGGCTCGCCTGCCGCCAGCGGGTACAGCACGGTCCGGCCAATCACGTCCTCCGGTTTCACGAATGCGCCTTCGAGCGGCGACGAGGCTGGCCACTGCACAAACGTTAAATCCCCCAGCGCCAGCGCCTCTCCAGATTCGAGGGCGCGTGCTGTAGCCACATAGCGTTTCTGTGGTGGCGTGGCGCGGTTCCTCGTCACATATCGGCTCAACCACCAGGTGAACAAGGCGGACACCGAGAGCGCCAGAAGCAGTGCGAGAATCAGTCGACGTGGCTGCATTGCATTACCTTCCAATCGCCTGCAAATAGACGGTCAACGCACAGCCCAACGAAATCGCCAGTGCGTAGGGCAACCGAATCGTGTGCGGGTTGTTGATGTTGAGCACCGGGTGCGGTTCGAGTCCGGCTATGCGGTGATACATCCAGAGCGATCCCACATTGCAGAGCGTCTCCTTCAGACGCCGCTTCCACAGCGCCAGGACGATGGCCATCCCCGCGCCGGAAAGAGCCGTCAGCATGAGCAGAGATCCTGTGCAGGGCAAACCAGTCAGGCAACCTGTGGCAGCGATCAGTTTTACGTCCCCGGCGCCCATCCCTCCGGCCATCCAGAAGACAAGAAATGTGGCGCCGCAAATCAAGCCGGCAGCGAAAGCTGACCCCAGCCCGCGCCATCCTCCCAGCGCAAAGTGGAGCAGCAACCCGCACAGCATGGCGGGAAAAGTGACAAAGTTTGGTATCCGGCGGCTTCGCACATCGTACGCGGCGCCAATGGTCGCGCAGACAAGGGAGGCGGCCGGATACACAAACTGTGTTGGGAACATCGTCATGGCTAGCGTTTCGTTTGGTTCGAGCAGATTCAGCCTGTGGGCAGAATTGCCGGGTTAGGGGCTGTTCAGCGAATTGACCACCGCAATTACATCGCGCTGGTAAGGCTGCTGGAGACCTTGCTGTAGACACTGCTCACTCCGCTTCCTAGTGTGCCGATGGTTGCTACGGCGCCCAATGCGAGGATGCCCGTAAGAAGCCCATACTCGATCAGGTCCTGGCCGGACTCGTCGCGTATAAAGCTACGCAGATACGTCTTGAAGTTCTTCATGAAGTTGTTCTCCTAGAAGCCGCACTCTGCCGCACGATGGTCGGAATGCAGAGAATGGCTTTCAACGAGGCATATCGGCAGACCCAAAGATTCCAACAGTGCCATGTCGGATAGCATCTTGGAAGCTATGGCTTGAGTTACTCTCTACCGTCAGGAAAAACTCCGTTGGATTCTCTCCCAAGCTGATCGCGCAGACGTAGCTGCCGATAAACAAACTGTATTCGCAGAAACGCAATTGCGCCTTCTAGCGGAGGAAAGACTCCATGCGATTTGTGAAAGACGAAAGTGGCCAGGCTCTGGTACTGGTGGCGCTGTCTTTAGTCGCGATCCTGGGGTTCGCTGGCCTGGCCATTGACGTGGGCCAACTCCGCTACACGCAATTGCGATTGCAGACGGCTGCCGATGCAGCAGCGCTGGCCGCAGCCATGGAGATTCAGCAATGCGGGGGAACAAGCAATTGCTCGGCCATGCAAAATGCCGCCAAATCTGCTGTAACGGAGAATGGACTCAGTAGTCCCACCATTCTGGCGCAGTGCGCCGCAGGCGGCGGAACAGGCCTGGCCTTGACGATCAACAACGGCCCATGTGCTCTGGGCGCCAAAGATCCAAACTACAACAACACAAAGTTTACTGAAGCGGTTCTTTCTCAGCAGCAACCTATGTTTTTCGCCAGGGTACTTGGCATCGGTTCTCTTGCGGTTTCTGCCCGAGCAGAAGCTGCACTTGGAGCCTCCAAAGTCTGTCTCGGCATCCTGAACCCCACCGCGTCGCAAGCATTACTACTCAACGGAAACGCCTCTCTGACCTCTAGTTGCGGCATCGTGGTCGATTCAAGCTCGAGTACGGCTCTCCTCGCAAATGGGAGTGTCAAATTGACGGCGCCGTTCATCCATGTGCATGGAGGCGACCTGCTTAATGGAAGTCCTTCGATAAGCCCTGCCCCGATCACCGGTGTTGGTTCAATGCCGGATCCGCTGGCAGACCTGCCGGTGCCCACGATCGGAAGCTGCGGGACCACGAGCTCGAGCCCCTTCACTGGTTCTCCAACTCAGGCCCTGGTCAGCAGTAGTCAAACCGCTGTATTCAATCCCGGCAGATATTGCGGCGGCATCACAATCAATGGCAGCGCTACGGCCACCTTCAATCCCGGACTCTACATCGTGGACGGCAGCATGATCGTCAACGGTGGGGATACGGTGTCGGGAAGTGGCGTCACGTTCTATTTCTCCTCGGGGTCCTTGACGATGAACGGCTCAAGCAACGCTAACCTCATCGCTCCTACAACCGGCACGTACGCCGGGATTCTGATCTTCCAGTCATCGACTGACACCAACAGTGTGATCGTGAATGGGAATTCCAAATCGGTTTGGCAAGGCACTCTCTATGCTCCTGGCGCGCAACTCATTTTGAACGGAGGCAGCAATCTTGCGGCCTACACCATCGTTATTGTGAATACCGTGATCGTGAACGGAACCGACACCTTCACCCTCGGCAACGACTACTCCTCGCTTCCGGGTGGTTCTCCGATTCAAGGTTCGACTGCCGTTCTCATGGAGTAGCCAATGAGGATCTGTTCGTATTCCGATGTCCTTTTAGGCATGGACCATGGCTCAAGCCTGCTGGAGGCTGCTGTGGCCATGCCACTCCTTCTGGCGATACTGCTGGGAGCGGTTGACTTTGGACGCGGTTACTTCTTGGCCATGGAGATCGCTGGCGCGGCCAATGCCGGAGCGGAATACGGTTCTCAAAACCCCACTGATATAGCGGGTATGCGGACTGCGGCAACTGGCGATGCCACAGATGTTCCAAACCTTGTCGCCTCAGCGTCGTATGGGTGCGAGTGTTCCGATGGGTCCTCCTTTTCAGACAGTTGTGCCATGACGCCGAGTTGCGCTACGAATGTCGCTTACAGAGTGACCGTCAACGTCTCGACAGTGTACACACCACAATTCCCTTGGCCCGGGATTCCATCAGCCATTCCGTTATCGAGTTCGGCCACCATGCGCGGCGGCGGAAACTAGAGATGGACCCTGCGATCTCCAGATAGGAATAAGCTCTGATGAAACCATCCGCAACACGGCCCATGCTGAAGCTGATCCAGGACAAACGCGGCAGCGAACTGATTGAGTTTGCTCTTTCCGCCGTGGTGCTGTTGTCCATGATCCTTGGCATCATGGATTGCTGCCGCGCGCTCTACGCCTATCATTTTGTCTCCTGGGCCGCGCAGCAGGGAACGCGGTACGCGGCTGTGCGCGGCGCAGAGTGGGGAAGCGCCACTTGCGCAACCACTACGACGTTCAGCTGCAATGCAAGTGCGGAAAATGTTGTGAACTATGTGCAGAGTCTAGCGAACCCTGGGATCAGTGCGAGTGCACTGACGGTCCAACCAACTTGGCCGGGAGCAACCGTAAGCGGTTCGAACAGCGCCTGCGCCACCACGCACAGCCAGGGCTGCATGGTGACCGTACAGGTCAATTACGCCTTCAGCTTCGTCTTGCCGTTTATGCCGCGATCCGCAATGACCTTCACCGCGACTTCGCAGCGGCCGATCCAGCAATAATCTTATCGGTCTTCCACCGACTTGCGGGGGATTCCCATGCGCAGGAATTGAGAATTATAGATACTACGAGGCTCCTTTGTAAGTGATCCTTTCAAACAGTACTGCCTGCCCATTCTCATAGTCCACCTTCCATCCCGGTGTAACCCTCAACAGGTAGGTCAGAGGGGCGTCGATCGGGAAGAACACATAGCGTATCCCGTATTTATTCAGCATCTCCAGCGGCGAGCGGATGTTGATAATCGCCATGTAATCGGCAAGCACTCCGCAGTGGTCGAAGATGTCGCCGCGAGTATCGGCGAAGACCGGGATCTGCGGCACATTCCAGATCAGATACCCTCCCCAGTTGACATCGGCCAATACGGGGCCGCGCGGGTGAAAGCTGCGCAGGAACGGCAGCGCTCGCGCAGGAAGGCCTTCGGGGCCTTCCGCAACGTCACTTTGCAATTTGGTCTCGCTGGGAAAGTGAAGGATGCAAAACAGCAGGAGACAGGCCATGACAGTGGCGTTCAGCATCGGCTTGTCCCGCTCTTTTGCGTAAAGCGGAAACAGCGTAAGCTCCTTCGCCAGCATGGGGCAAAGAATAAGCCCAAGCAGAAACACGAATCGCAGATATGCCATGCCAGAGTAGATGGCCAGCAGCAGGAAGACAAGATCGTAAAGAATCCAGCGACGCTTCCGTGCCAGGCTTGCAACTCCGAATAGAACTAGTGTTAGGAAGACCACCCGGCCGCGAAGGTCATGGAAGCTGATATTCTGCCACTCCTGGTTGATTACTGTGTTTACTTTTTCGACGAACGCCATATCGAAGGGAAACGTGACCAGCCGCCAGCCGAATGGGTTGATCAACAGAGCCAACAGACTCAACACGGTGACTGTCGCCAGCTTTCTCGCCTGCCGCGTAGACCAGCGGGTGCTCTCAATCCACCCCCAAGATCCGGCCACAAAGCCGCATGCGATAAAGATCATCAAGTAGACCATTCCGATGATCCACGAACCGTGCGCGTTGATCCACACGCAGAAGAGCGGTGGCAGCAACCATAGATGATCCGTTCCATTGTGGAACTTGTGTAGGAGAATCAGCTCGAACACAAAAAACAGCCATCCAAAGAGAAGTGTTCTGGGTCCGTAAGAGACTGCGGCCATCAGCAACGCCAGGATGCACGCCGAGAACGAAGCCTTAATATCTCCGGTTCGCAACCAGCCGAGGTAGAGAACTCCGGCCATAATTGCTTGCATGAGTACGACGGTGATCAGAAAGATCCCGCGCACTCCCATCCATCTCCATGCAAACCAAAAGGGCAATTCAGAAAGCCATTCGTTGTTCATCCATGGCTGTCCAGTCACAGTAAACGAGAACATATCGTGGCGTGGTAAAGAGCCTGTATGGAGCAGATACTCAGCATTGCGCAGATGCCACCAGATATCCGTATCAGCAATGGCGTTTCTAAACGCGCCAAAGAGGAAGACCGCTCCCGCCAGCGCCACAAACAGCATCACGGGATAGCTGAAAACTCGGGAAAACCAATCGCGCGGATGGAGTGTCATCGTGAGGCCTCTACGGGCACTTCCGTGCAGTTGAAGAGGTGAACCTGTTTGGCACTGAGCCGGCTGAGCCTGTCAAGAACGATCGAAGTCATCGCGAAGGTTATGCTAAGTGAACGGACGAAGCAAGCTATCGTCAGCAATGGGTCGGCACAATGCCATCCAACTTCTGGAAATAAAATCCCTGCAACAACCACCAATACTATCGCGCCGCAACTGCCTCCAATAAAAAGACACAGGGACGTGCAGGCAACTCTGCGCATGGGAAGTTCGCCTTGAATGCAGTACTGGACGAGCCAAAGGGCAGGGGCGAGCAGCATCACATCGTTGTAGGACTGGAACGGTATGGCGAACAGGAGCAGGGAGATTGAAAATCCCGTGACCAGCATCAGGTCGGATTCAGCAAGTTTTCGAGCAGAATACAGCACGACAATCACTGCTGCCAGAGTCGCCATACCGCCAGGAATTGTTCCGAGAAGAACCACAAGCAACGGCGGCCGTGTATAAGCTGGATAGGACGAGATGGCGTGCAGCCATTGCGGAAACCATCCCGGCACAAGTACGAAAGAAAACGTAAAGAGCAATGCTTCGGTTCCTGCAAACCACAGGGCGAGCGGTTTCCTTTGCTTCCAACCAGAAATTGCCCAAATGGCCAGTGGAATATAGGCGATTATGGCCAATTGTGGCTTTCCTGTCGCCAGCGCCACTAGCACGCCAGCCATACGGTACCGTCCGCAGCGGACGCAGGCAAGCGATGCCGCGATCAGGGTAGCAAACAGAAGCGTTGGTTGCACCAGCATTAAAGCCATCACAACAGGAAAAGAGCAGAGCGTCAGCAACGTCGCTGCCGCCATCACGCTGCGCTTTGTCGCCGGTCCAAGCCACCAGTACACCGAGAACATGGTCATCACAGAAAACGAAACAACTGCAGCTTTGCATGTTGCGGCATAGGAGCAGAAGAGAAGCGGTAGCATGGGGATCACGGCGAAAACAGGATAGGCAAATCGCATGGGGTCAACAAGGCTCGTTCCCGCAGGCCTTCCATAGATCGCTATTTGTGTCGAGACGGTCACCTTGTCGGAATATGGATCGATGCGATGCACGATCGCGCGATATGCATTCCACATGGGATACATATCTTGAAGCGCAGGCGGATTCCCATGATGAACAACGCCAGCTTGCAGAGCGACGCGCGCGTAATACGCCGAGCACACGGAGCAGGCCAGGATGGCCAGAATAGGCAGGATCTTCCATCGGAGGCACCGCGATTGGAGTTTGTCGATGAGCATGATCTTCCTCTATCGGGGCCGCCTAATATACGTGTGTCAACAGGCCATTGCAGGCGGAGGGATATAGAAGTTATCGTCCGAATTGGCGCCAGGATTAATCTTTCCAGGTTTGTTGACGATAACCCGCTCAGTCGTGCAGAGAGGCGGTACAAGTGGTGACACTCAGTCTGCAGTCATTTTCTTTTCTATTGACGCTGCCAGTCCTGACCATGGGTGTCGGGATGTGGTTGATGGCTATCATGAACACTTCTGGACGCCACCAGCGCAGAGAGTGCTCGAATAAGAAAAGATCCACCTCGCCATCCGAAAGTCAGGGCACATTGACAGAGACACGGCGGAGCCAAGCGCATTGAGAATTCAAGCTTACCTGAGAAGAACCCGACGTCGATTACACTGCGGAGAACGCCTTCGTGAATTCTGTTTGCGATGTTCTTTGTTTCGTCGAACCCGGTGCAACTCACCAAGAAGACAAAGACTCAACGTCTGAGACGAGTTAGCCGCAGGGGGCCGCGGAAGAATCGGGAGCGCTACGCTACCCCATGCCAGCCGGATCTGGTCTGAACGGATTTGGGACATGGGTCTATGGTATGGAACTACCACCTGCAACGGGGCACCGCCTTCGGCTGGCCCGCGCCAGGAGAAAAGGCGCGGGGGGGGGATCGTCATGTGCCCATTTACATAAAGAGCAACGTTGCTTGCAGGAACTACTTGACGTGAATTACTGGGTTGCGGTCGGGGTGGGCGGGGTCCTTCACAATGCGGCCGCCTTGCATGACGAATGCAACGTGCTCCATGACGGTGATGTCTGCCAAGGGGTCGCCCTGGACGGCGATTACGTCGGCATAGTGGCCGGGCTCAAGGGTGCCCACTTCATTTTCTTTGCCGAGCAGGGTGGCTCCGTTGATGGTGGCCGCCTGCAATGCACCCAACGGTGAAAGTCCGCCGCGAACCAGCGCGCCAAACTCCTTCGAGGCTGCTTCGTCCACATCGGAGTCGTCGGTGCCGTAGGCGATGCGAATGTGGTGGGCCAGCGCGAGCTTGAAGGCCGGTCCCTGCGCGGCCATGATCTCGCGGCCCTTGGCAAAGGAGTCAGGGTCGCGGCCGAGCTTGAGGCCGGTCTCCATATCGTGCTGGAAGCAATAAAGTGTGGGGACGAGCCAGGTGTGATGCTCTTCCATCAGACGAGCGCCCTCTTCGTCGAGCATGGTGCCGTGCTCGATGGAGTCTACGCCAGCGCGCACGGCGGCTTTGATGCCCGTTGCGCCCTCGGCATGCGCCATCACCCTTTTGCCGGCGCGATGGGCCACCACGACGGCCTCGGCCATCTGCGCCTCGCTCAACTCCTGTACGTGGAAGTCGGAGATGGGGTCCATGACGCCGCCGGTGGCCATCAGCTTGATCCAGTCGGCTCCGTACTTGATGTCGCGCCGGACCACATGATCGATGTCGTCCACGGAGTCGGCAACGTTGCTGCCGCGGGGAAGAGCAAGATCAGCCGAAAGTGGTGCGCCGTCTCCGTGGCCGCCTGCGATGGAGACGCAGCCACCGGATGCGGAGATGCGCGGGCCGAGAACCAGGCCACGCTTGACCGAGTCGCGCAGGGCGATCTGAGGATAGTCGGCAGGCCCTTCACAGGCATCGCGCAGCGAGGTAAAGCCGTGGTCCAGCCAGATACGCAGGTTGTATACGCCCCACACCGTGGCTTGTGGAATGGAGGTGCGCAGTTCAGCAGCGAAATTTTGCGTAGTGGGATCGGAAAGAACGTGGCCATGGGCATCGATCAGGCCGGGGAGCACCGTGTAGGCGGACAAGTCGGTGACTGGGACGCCTTTTGGTGCTGCTTCGGCGATGGACTGAACCCGTTCGCCTGCGATGAGAATGTAGGCGTGATTGCGGACCTGGCCGGTGCGCACATCGATGAGTTTACCGGCGAGTACAGCTTGGGTGACGGCAGGCTGCGCGGGCGTTTGGGCGTGGGCGCAACAAGCAGCAATAACGAGGACGGAGGCGGCAAGAATGCGGAATAAGCGTGTCGTCATATTGAAATAGACGATACCACCACCTGCGGTGGGGCTAACTGCCTTCGGCTCGCCCGCGCCGGAAAAAAGGCGCGGGATTGGGCTTTGTGCTGACCAGTGGAGGGGGCTATGCACATAGGGGTTTGCGCTTCCCATCGTTGCCGCATAAACAAAATCGCAGCAAGGATGGGAAGCATTGGATTTTCAGAATTGTTATTTGGGTTGGGCGGCGAGCCACTGCTTCAGATTCGGCTCCTGCAGGGTGCGGAATTCGATGCAACCGTCGATGTGCTCGATGGCGTGCTTCAGGGAAATGTCTGCTGCCGGGACCTTGTGCGTGGAGAAGAAGCTCTTCACCTCGTCGCGGTTGGCCTCAGAGCAGAAAGAACCCGTAGCGCCCACTACACGCGTCAGCATTTGGGGGCTGACCTGGGCTTGCACCTGATCCCAATGGTTCTGGATGTACTTCCAGGCCTGTTCGCGCGTTTCACTCAACTGGAGCGCAATGCCAAACTGGCGGGCCGTGTCCTGATTGCGGACCTTGCCGGAGGCGGCGTAGTCCAGGGCGCGCTGGATGAGCACAGGGTCCGTGAACTGGGCGAGCAGGCTCAGAGCGCCTTGCTGAAGCTCAGGGTTGGTTGAAGTCTCGAAGACCTTCTGCAGCCAATCAAAGAGCGCGGCGTCGCCGTTGCGCGCGGCGATGGACAGAGCGGTCTGGCCCAGAGTTGCATCGACGGAGACGGGATCGGCGAGATACTGCTCCGTGATCTGTTTGGACTGGGCGAGAACTACGGGGTCTTTGCCGTAATAGCCGAGGACGGCAAAGAGCTGAGCGCGCAGTTCGCGGGTGTTGGCCGAGTCGCTCTCTGCGGGAGCGCCGAGTTTGGCATACTGCGGGCCAAAGCTGGTGCGAACCCATGCGCCCAGAGCAGCTTTCTGCTCAGGCGTGGTCGCAACCCGTCCGATGATGGAGTAGACGCCGGAAAGAGCAGTGCCCAGGACCTGAGCGCTTGAGTCGTTCTTTACTGCCGCTACCAGGTCGAGATATGCGCCGACCGGGGCCTTGTTGGAGCGGACCTGCGCCCACTCGTCGCCGATGAGGCTGATGCGTTCTGTGGAGGTGAGGACGGTCTCAACACCGGCCACCAGTGCCGCGTATACACTGGCCGGATAGGCGCTGCGGTAGTAGCCCTTGCCACCGGCATTGGCAAAGAAGGGATGCGCCGAGGGCACCGGCAAAGTTGAATCGGACGGCATAAGAACCTGGCAGTCCTGACCCTTTGCGGTTTTGAAACAGACCGGAAGCGTCCATTGCTGGGCCAGATCGGTCTGGATGCTGGGGCTCAGGAAGAAGCGCTTCTGAGCCACTGTGACCTTGCCCTTGGCGGGTTCGCCGAAGGTGAGGATGGGTGCGCCGGGCTGGGCCACGAGGCTGGACATGATCTTGTCGACCGGCTTGTGGCTGGTGGCGGTTTGCGCTCCCCAGAAGTCCTCGGCGGTGGCGTTGGAAAACATGTGGGCGGTCAGGTAGTTGTGCACGCCCTGGCGGAAAGTTTCCTCGCCTAGGTAGTTCTCCACGCTGAGCAGCATGGCGCCGGCTTTGCCGTAGGCGATGCCGTCGAACATCTGCTCAATCTGTTCGGGTGTTTCTGCCTTGGCGCGGATGGCGCGTGTGGTGGGCTGAGCGTCCACATCCAGCGTGCTGTCTACATCCGCGACCACGCTCTGATCGATGTCCCACTCTGGGTGCATGGCGGCCACCGGCTTGTTTTCCATCCAGGTGGCAAAGCCTTCGTTGAGCCAGAGATTGTCCCACCACTGCATGGTGACCATGTCGCCGAACCACTGATGGGCCATCTCATGCGCAATGACCAGTGCCACTTCCTTCTTGGCGCCGACCGAAGCGGTCTTGGGGTCGATGAGCAGGGCGGTTTCGCGATAGGTGATGGCGCCGAAGTTTTCCATTGCGCCGGCTTCGAAGTCGGGCAGGGCGATCAGGTCAAGCTTTTTGAGGGGGTAGGGAATGCCGAAGTAGTTGTTGTAGTAGTGCAGCACATACTTGGCCACATCGACGCCATAGGGCGTGAGCGCAACCTTGTCGGGAGTGGAGCAGACGCGAATGGCAACGCCGTCTTGCTCGCCCGCCGTGCATTGGAAGTCACCGACCAGGAAGGCCACCAGATAGGTGGACATTTTGGGCGTGGTGAGGAAGTGGAGCGTGTGCTTGCCTGCGACGGGGCCGGGCGTATCGGTGACGATGGGGCCGTTGGAAATGGCCGTGTCAGCGCTGTCAACGACCAGCGAAACGTCATAGGTGGCCTTGAAGGCTGGCTCGTCGAAGCTAGGGTAGGCGCGGCGCGCGTCGGTGGACTCGAACTGCGTGACGGCGTAGTTGCGGTGGGCGGTTTTGGAGAGATAGAAGCCGCGCAGTTCGTTGTTGAGGATGCCGCTATAGACGATGGAGAGCGTGGCCTTGCCCGCGGGCAGTTTCTCAGGAAAAGTAAAAGTGGCCTGCTGCTTGTCCGCGTCGAGAGCGACGGCGGCTGTCTGCTGTTTTCCGGTGGCGGTCACGGTAACACTCTGGAAGGCGATCTCGGCGGCGTTCAGCGTGATGGAGGCTGCTGGCTCAGTCAACGTTACGTCGATGGATTCCACGCCGGAGAAAGTGGCGGCCTTCAGGTCGGGCGTGAGGGTGAGCGTATAGCTCTCCGGGCGGACCGTCTGCGCCAGGCGTTGGGCATGGATAGAAAGGGATGAAGCCAGAAAAAAACAAAGAAGAGCCGCCGCCGTGAAAGGCGCGCGGAGGGATGAAGCGAAACTTGGATAATTCATGCAATCCTCGTGAGGTTGTACTGTCAGTCTGCTGAAGTATTCTTCGTCAGCAACGAATCGAGCAGCAGCAAACATGCGCCGATGACGATGGCCGAGTCGGCTACGTTGAAGTCCGGCCAGTGATAACTGAAGATATGGACCTCGATGAAGTCCACCACTGAGCCATAAGCGATGCGGTCGTGGACGTTGCCCAGGGCTCCGGCTAGGACCAGCGCCAGCGCGACAGTGGTGCAGGTGATGCGCTGGCCCAGACGGACCAGCACCACCAGAATCACCAGCGCTGCCAGGAGCGAGAAGCCGATCAAAACCCAGCGAACCGTGTTGGGCGAGGCCGATTCCGCAAACAGCGAAAAGGCCGCGCCGTCATTGGTCCAATGGGTGATGCGCAGAAAGTGGGGCACCACAGGAATAGCGCCCCCGATGGGAATGCGCGCGGCAACCCAGGTCTTGGTCAGACGATCCAGGAAGATGACCAAGGCCGAGAGCAGCAGCAGCCAAGGCAGGCGGCGCGGAAAGAGACGGCTCACTGGGCGGCCTCCGTGGACTGCGGCGGATCGATGTGCATCTCATGCAGCGCTTCGCTGCAGCGGGTGCAGACGTTTTGCCAGATGCCGTAGTCGGCAACCTCGGGCATGTAGTTCCAGCAGCGGGCGCACTTGGTTCCGCTGGCGGGCAACGCGGTGACCTTATGTACATCGAGTTGAGGCTCTATGCCGTCATTTGCAGCCCAAAGTTTGATGTCATCATCGTTTCCGTGAGGAAGCATCTTGAGAATTTCGTTTTGATCGATGTAGAGTATCTCGACCTCAGATACATTCAAGATCTCCTTCAGCATCAATAGGTGCTTTGAGTCGGCAAACCAGTGAGTGCCCTCACTGCTCTTTCTGAATAGGAAACGGATTTTGCATTCGAGAGATTTTCCAATCTCTTTCCGCTGACGCATTGCCTCAATCTCGACTAAGGCTTCTTTCCTAAATTCAAAGATCGTTTCCCACTTCTTCAACAACGCGGCCGGGTCTTCGGAAAAGATTCCCTCCGGCTTAGGGAATTGCGCCAAGTGGACGGAAGCCTCGCGGCCTTCGACCTTGGGCAGATAGTCCCAGACTTCGTCCGCTGTGAAGCTGAGGATGGGTGCGACGAGGCGGGTCAGGGCTTCGGTGATCTTCCAAAGCACTGTCTGCGCGGAGAGTCGCTCTTTGCTCGTGGGCGCAAAGGTGTACATGCGGTCCTTCAGCACGTCGAGATAGAAGTTGCTGAGGTCGATGACCGCGAAGTCGTTTATGGCGTGGTAAATGCGGTGGAACTCGAAGGCCGCGTACCAGCCCAGCACGTTTTCCGTCAGTTCGCGGGTGCGAGCCAGCATGTAGCGGTCCAGCGGCAACAAATCTGCTTCTGCAATCTGATCGCGCAGCGGTTCAAAGCCGTTCAGGTTGCCCAGCAGGAAGCGGAAAGTGTTGCGCAGCTTGCGATAGATGTCCGCGCAGCGCTTCATCAGGTTTTCACTGGCGGCCATGTCTTCACGGAAGTCGACCGAAGCCACCCAGAGGCGGACGATTTCGCCGCCCAGGCGGTTGGCAATGTCGACCGGATCGACGCCGTTGCCGAGCGATTTGCTCATGGCGCGGCCCTGTTCGTCGAGCGTCCAACCGGCGGTGGCCACGTGATTATAGGGCGCGCGGCCACGCAGGGCGACGGAGGTGAGCAAGGACGAGTGAAACCAGCCGCGGTGCTGATCGCCGCCTTCCAGATACAGAACTTCAGTCCCATTGTTCTGCTGGAAGCCCTTGTAGATTTCCTTGAGTTCCGGATCGGATTCGGCCACGGCGTACCAACTGGTGCCGGAGTCGAACCACACATCCAGAATGTCGGTTTCCTTGCGGAATTCCGTGCCGCCGCAGTGGGCGCACTTCGCTCCAGCGGGGAGAATATCTTCTGTCGGCGTGGTGGCCCAGGACTCGATGCCTTCGCGCTGGAAGCGGTCCACGATGCTGCGATTCAGTGCCGGGTCGATGATCGGCTTGTTGCACTTTTCGCACATGAAGACGGCGATGGGCACGCCCCAGATGCGCTGGCGGCTGATGCACCAGTCTGGACGGGTGGCGATCATGTTGGTGATGCGTTCCTTGCCCCAGGCCGGGTCCCAGATGACCTTGTCGATCTCTTCGACAGCCAACTGGCGGAAGGTGGTCTCAGAGCCGTCGGCGCGCTTCACCGGGGTTTCCATGCCGATGAACCACTGCTCGGTGGCGCGATAGATGACCGGCTTGTGGCAGCGCCAGCAGTGCGGGTAAGAGTGGTTCAAGTCCGCGCTGGCCAGCAGAGCGCCACGCTCTTCCAGCATGGCGATGATGACCGGGTTGGCGGCCCAGACCTTCAGGCCTTCGAAAGCGGGTGGAGCGGCATGATTCCAGGCCGCCGGGTCCACATGGACGTGGCCGGTGGCATCGACGCGGCAAGTGGGGTCGAGATTGTAGCGGACGCCTGTGTAGAAGTCGTCCATGCCGTGCGCGGGAGCGGTATGCACCGCGCCGGTGCCGGTGTCGGCAGTAACGTAGGTTGCCAGCACGCCCAGGATGCTGCGATCGAGGAACGGATGCTGGTAGGTGGTGTGCTCCAACTGGCTGCCCTTGAAGCGGGCCAGTTCCTTGGTGGCGCTGAACTTACAGTCCACGGCCACCTGAGCGGCCAAATCGGCGGCAACGATGTAGATACTCGTCTGCTCGCAGCAGGAATCGCCCGTAGTCGCTTCCAGCGCAACGTATTCGAAATCGGGATGGAAGGCCACGGCCAGGGACGCGGGCAGGGTCCAGGGAGTGGTGGTCCAGATGATGGTGGAGACCTGCTTGCCAGCCAACGCCGGATCGATGGCCCCAGGGTCGCTGGTGAGCTGGTAGCGAACATAGACCGAGGGGCTGGTGTGCATCGCATATTCCACCTCAGCCTCGGCCAGGGCGGTGCGGTCGTGGATGCACCAGTAGACAGGCTTCAAACCGCGGAAGACGAAGCCTTTTTCCAGAAAGCCGTAAAAAGCCTCCAGAGTGTGCGCCTCGTAGGCGCGGTCCATCGTCTTGTAGGGCTTGCTCCAGCGGCCAAAGCAGCCAATGCGTTCGAACTGAGAGGTTTGCAGGTCAACAAACTTCTGCGCATAGGCGCGGCAGGCCTCAAGCACGTCGGGCACGGGCATTTCCAGCTTTTTACGGCCCAGGTGCTCGTCTACCTTGATCTCGATGGGCAGGCCGTGGCAGTCGAATCCAGGCACATAGGGAGCGTCATAGCCCGCCATAGTTTTGGACTTGACGACAAAATCCTTCAGCCCCTTGTTGAGCGCGTGGCCCAGGTGGATGGGGCCGTTGGCGTAGGGCGGGCCGTCGTGGAGCAGGTAGGCGGGACGACCCTGGCCGGCTTTGCGCAGCTCTTCATAGAGGCGCATTGAGGCCCAGCGTTTCAGCCGAAGCGGCTCGTTCTGAGGCAGATTCGCCTTCATCGGGAAAGCGGTATAAGGCAAGGTAAGAGTCGCCTTCAACTCCGGCGCAGAGGACATTTTTACTCCCTGGGATGGTACGAACTTGTTCATTTTCTAGTGTAAATGGCGAGCGATAGAAATTTCAGGTAACTATGGCGGGCGTTCATCGTCTATTGTGTATGGGAACCATTCTTCAGATGGAGCCCGAGGATCAAGTGCCCAGGTTTGCTGGATCCAAGACAAGTGTGGGTGTAGTCAAGCATAATGAAACGATGGGTTGCGATGCGAAAACAATCGTGTCCGAACTTGTCGAGACCCCAGATTCTGCAGCAACTATGGCAAACGACCTACTGACAACACCGGACAAAGAAACCCAGGCAGCCGCAGTGACAGCGGACGGCAGCGAAATCGACGCCATTTTCAGCTTTCCCGCGGAGGACAAGCCCGTCTGGGTCGGTCTCTACGAAAGCATTCACGA